>ENA-ORXT01000461-ORXT01000461.1-marine-metagenome-genome-assembly--contig:-NODE-461-length-64915-cov-27.643604_pt1 | contig 64915 bp, 45 predicted proteins | sample MGYA00237868_ERZ511482 | MGnify/ENA metagenome assembly ERZ511482 | reverse complement strand
TTTTTGAAAATGGCCCGCACAATAGCAAATGGGTTTACCCCAAAGTGCCAATAAAAGTATTTATCTTCTTTATGTACGATGGCTTTTTTCAAGGTTGAAGATATTTCGTGCAACTCAGTTTTCATTCGCCATTTATCATCGTTTGACAAATAGGCGTGTATTACCTGATCGTCTTTATCAGTTATTATAGTGGAATAATCAACATTTATTGTTAGCGGATAAACCTTGTTTAGCACCCAGAAACTTATTGCCATTAAAAACAACAAAGCAATTGTAACAGTAATTATATGGCGTGTATAAATTTTCAATATTATTTTAAAGATAACTACATTTTAACGGAAGATAGAAGGCGTGTATTTTGTAAAGTTGAAGAAACCAACATTTATGATAGGCTGAAATAGGCAGGTGAACCTTATACTGTGCAAATGTATTTCATCTGTTGCAACGATTCTTGGGCAAATTTATGTTGGTATTTTCTGGTTAGTGGATAAGCCAATTTCGCTGCCCAAAATTTGGGTTTTGAAAACGCTTTTAGGTGATAGGTTATTCTTCCTGTAGAATCTCTACTAATCCAAAAAGCTTCTTCGCCTTGTTCTGCATGTTCTAATAGTGAACCATAAGCAAAACCAAAGCAATCAGGTTTATCAATTACATATACTATTTTTGCAGAATTACGCCACCAGATGCCTAAAATTTTTATCATTACAGCAACTATAGTTCCTTCTTTTATACCTTTAGTGTTGTTATATATTTTAGTAAAAGAGGGTGGTGAATGCTTCCATTGTTTTAAGGCTAAACGTGCTTTTTCCCAAACTTCTGTGCCTTCTCCTATGCAGGCATGGTTGTAGTCAATTGTGTAATTTCTGAGTAGTAGATCTTTTGTTTTATTTTTGGTATTTAAGTTGTTGTCCATTTTGGTATATCCAATTTCGGTATAGCTAAAAGGTGCATTTTGCATTGTTGTTAAAAATTGATTTAACACTATTTTACTTGGATAAGAAAAATATATTTTCAAAACTTATAAGATTATATTGCTATAACATTGTTTTGTGAGATGTCGTTCCTGAAAAACATAATATCTAAAAAAATAAAAAGTCTTGATTATTAACCCGGTGGCTTTATATTTGTAATGTTGTGGTGCAAGCAAAAAATAAAAACATCAAAAAACGAATTAATCAAAGAGTTGTACTGTTAATCAAATATGGAAAAATATGAACTATCAAAAATTGGGGAATTTCACATAAATCATAATGAAGATGCAAGTGCAATAAGTGAAGTCGGAATTGATAAAATACTTATTGCAGTAATGGATGGATGTTCAATGGGAAAAGAAAGTCATTTTGCATCAACATTAATTTCGAAATTACTCCGAAAAATAGCGAAGGAAATTAGCTTTCGAGAATTTGCTGAAAAAACGAAAAAGAAAACAAATGAATATTTAGAGGAGGTTTTGGAAAGATTATTTGAGGACTTAAGACTATTAAAAAATCAATTACATCTTGAAAGAGAGGAAACTCTAAGCACTTTAATTCTTGGAATATTTGACAAGCAACAAAAAGAGATAGAATTAATAACAGTCGGTGACGGGTTGATTTGTTGCAATGGAGAATTGTATGAATATGAACAAGATGACAAACCTGATTATTTGGGTTATCATTTGGGCGAGGAATTCAAAAGTTGGCTTGAAAATCAATCACAGAAGTTAAGCCTAAAAAATGTAGAAGATTTAAGTATCTCAACAGACGGCATTTTTACTTTCAAGAATTTTGATGGAAAGGAATACGATACAATCACAGAAGGAGAAATTATCAACTATTTATTGATAAACGGTAGAGGAGCAAATAAAGGTAATATGCTCAGAAAGAAAATGACCGAAATTGAAAATAAATTTGGATTAAAACCAAGTGATGATTTGACTATAATCCGAATAATAGGCGCAAAAACGTAGCATAGCAGTAGGCTCTTTAAGGCTTTTACAACACAGCAATAAGCCAAAACAACAAGTCTAAATCAAAAAATTATTGTTTACCTGTTGCTTAGGTTTAAATATTTAAAAGTTAAGTATTAGTAATGAGGTGGTTTTCTATTTTGAAAAACCAATGTGGCGAAGTAATTTCGCCTTTATGGAATTTGCTAATAAACGGATTTTACTAAAGCTAAGTGGCGAATCGTTAATGGGTTCTCAGCAGTATGGTATTGATCCGGAAGCTGCTAAAAATTACGCCAAAGAAATACAATCGGTTGTAGAGCAAAATTTTGAACTGGCTATTGTAATTGGTGGTGGTAATATTTTTAGAGGTTTAAATGCCGAAAAAAGTGGTATTGACCGTGTACAAGGCGACTATATGGGTATGTTGGCGACTATTATTAACGGCTTGGCACTTCAAAATGCTATTGAACTTTTGGGCATCCAAACTCGCTTAATGACGGCTATTGAAATGAACAAAGTTTCGGAACCTTACATAAGGCGCAAAGCAATGCGACATTTACAAAAAGGCAGAGTTGTGATTTTTGGTGCTGGTACCGGAAACCCATATTTTACAACCGATACGGCTGCTGCACTAAGAGCTATAGAAATAAATGCAGATGTTATTTTAAAAGGTACAAGGGTAGATGGCGTTTATACAGCCGACCCAGAATTAGACCCAACTGCTGTAAAATACGATCAACTTACTTTTCAAACAGCTATTGATAAAAATTTGCGGGTGATGGATTTAACAGCCTTTACTATGTGTAAAGAAAACAAAATACCTGTTATGGTTTTTGATATTAATGCACCAGGAAACCTGCTTAAAATTGTAAAAGGCGAAAAAATAGGTACTTTAGTACAATAAAATAATACAACTATGACAGAAGAAATTCAAATGGTATTCGATTTGTTGGAAGATAGTTTAAAGAAATCAATAGATCATTTAGGTGATGCACTTTCGAAAATAAGAACCGGCAAAGCCACGCCAGCGATGTTTAGCAACGTATATGCCGAATATTATGGATCAAGAACGCCCTTAAACCAAATGGCCAGCATTAATACAATGGATGCCAAAACTATTTTAATTAAACCCTTTGATAAAAGCGCGTTAGTTGAAATTGAAAAAGGCATTTTTTCTGCTAACCTTGGCGTAACTCCGCAAAATGATGGAGAAACCATAATTATAAATATACCGCCATTAACCGAAGAACGTAGAAAAGAATACGTAAAAAAAGCAAAGGCAGAAGGAGAAGATACTAAAGTTGGTATGCGTAATGCCCGCCGTGATGCTTTAGATGAAATTAAAAAATTAGAGAAAGACGAAATTACCGAAGACTTGGCCAAACAAGCCAGCGAAAAGGTAGATGAAATTGCCAAAAATTATGGTAGCAAAGTAGACAAACTGATAAAAGCTAAAGAAGATGAAATTATGAAGATTTAATATATTCGCTTCCTATTCATCAAAAAACAATAAATGAGCCTTTCAAAAACATTTGGTAGTGCAGTATTTGGTATTAATGCTACCACTATTGAAATTGAAGTAGATATTAGCAAAGGCAATAAATACTTTTTAGTTGGCCTGCCCGATTTGGCGGTTAAGGAAGGCTACGAGCGTGTACAAGCTGCATTGGTAAATAATGGTTACCGTATGCCACGCATTAAAATTGTGGTGAACATGGCACCTGCCGATATTAGAAAAGAAGGGTCGGCCTACGATTTACCAATTGCTATTGGAATTATGGCAGCAAGTAAGCAAATACATTGCGATAATTTAGCCGATTATTTAATAATGGGAGAGTTGGCTTTAGATGGTGCAATACGCCCAATTAAAGGAGGTTTACCAATTGCCATACAAGCTCGTAAAGAAAATTTTAAAGGCATTTTTATACCAAAAGAAAATGCAAGAGAAGCTGCCATTGTAAATGATTTAAATGTTTATGGCGTAAAACATATTAATGAAGTGGTGGAGTTTTTGAATGATGTAAATAAAATAAAACCAACTACCATTGATACTCGTGAAGAATTTGAATATAATGTAAAGCAGAGCTTGGTAGATTTTGCAGATGTAAAAGGTCAATATAATATTAAACGATCGTTAGAAATTGCAGCAGCAGGCGGACATAATGTTATTTTAATTGGCCCACCAGGCGCAGGCAAAACCATGTTAGCAAAACGCCTGCCCACTATTTTACCTCCAATGAATTTATATGAAGCCTTAGAAACAACCAAAATTCATTCGGTAGCAGGTAAGTTAAGCGCCGCCAGTTCATTAATTGCAAATAGACAATTTCGTTCGCCACATCACACAATTTCTGATGTGGCTTTAGTAGGCGGTGGTAACCATCCACAGCCGGGCGAAATTTCTTTAGCGCATAATGGGGTTTTGTTTTTAGATGAGTTGCCAGAGTTTAAGCGAACCGTTTTAGAAGTGTTGCGCCAACCCATGGAAGAGCGGCGGATCACTATTTCCAGAGCAAAATTTACGGTGGATTATCCTGCCAGTTTTATGTTAGTGGCCAGTATGAACCCTTGCCCTTGCGGTTATTATAACCACCCAGAAAAAGAATGTGTTTGTGCCCCAGGCATAGTACAAAAATATTTAAACAAAATAAGTGGGCCATTGTTAGATCGTATTGATTTACACGTAGAAGTGATTCCAATTTCGTTTGATGAGCTGAGTTCTACTAAAAAATCGGAACCAAGTGAATTGATTAGAGAACGTGTAATAGCCGCCAGTAAAATACAAGAAGAACGCTTTAAAGACACCGCAAACCTTTTTAGTAATGCACAAATGCCCGGCAATATGGTTCGTAAAATTTGTGTTATTAATCAGGCTGGTACAACCTTGCTTAAAGCAGCCATGGAAAAACTGGGGCTTTCTGCACGTGCCTACGATAGAATTTTAAAAGTAAGCCGAACCATTGCCGATTTAGCCAACAGCGAAACCATTCTGGTAGAGCATTTAGCAGAAGCCATTAATTTTAGAAGCCTGGACAGAGAAAGCTGGGCAGCTTAGTTTTTTTATGTTGCATATTTTGTAAATGAAATTTCTCGTAGAAGTATCAATAATGTTTTTTTCATTTATCTTTTAACTAAACCATACTTTAAAATACAATAAATAGCTCTAAAGCCATCTTTATAACCTATTTTTTTACCTTCATCATAAGTGCGGCCATAATAAGAAATGCCAACTTCGTAAATTTTAATTTTTGGAATGCGTGATAATTTAATAGTTACTTCTGGTTCAAAACCAAAACGGTTTTCTTTTAAGTTGATGGATTTTATAATATCTGCCTTAAACAATTTATAGCAAGTTTCCATATCGGTTAGGTTTAAGTTAGTAACCATATTACACAAAAAGGTAAGCAACTTATTTCCTATTGAATGCCAAAAAAATAAAATACGATGTGGATTGCCGCCCATAAAACGCGAACCATAAACAACATCTGCATTGGCATCAATAATTGGCCTTAGCAATAAATTATATTCGCTGGGGTCGTATTCTAAATCTGCATCTTGAATAATAATTAAATCACCAGTTGCGTTTTTTATGCCAGTACGCAAAGCTGCACCTTTCCCTTTATTTGTTTCGTGCTTAAATAATTTAATATTTAACTCTTTATTTTCATCAATATATTTTTCTATAACTTTAATCGTATTATCGGTTGAAAAGTCATCAACTAAAATTAGTTGTTTATTAATATTGTTGATTAAAGTAACATTTTTTATTTTGTTTAAAATTAAATGTACTGTATTGGCTTCGTTAAAAACAGGTATTATAATTGATAGCGTTTGAAACAATATTGTATTTTTTTATTAGCAAAAATAATATTAATTTAACACAATACTCCATGTATTTTAATATGCCAAAAAAAATAATAATTACGCTGTTTGCACTTTTCGTCTACTTAGCATTTTCCTTGTTTTATTATGAAAGATGGAAAGTTGAAATTTTAGGAGGAGGTGATACATTTGGCTATTATTTATATTTACCTGCAATTTTTATTCATAATGATTTAAGTAATATTAAAAGCACCTTAGCTGCAAAAGATAAATACCAATATCAAACACGAGCGAATAAAAATAGCGAATTAGGAATTTATGAATTACATCAATATAAAAATGGAAACCAAATAAATAAATATACCTGTGGTGTTGCATTGTTGCAAAGCCCGTTCTTTTTTGTTGCGCATATTATTGCAAACAATAATGCTAATTATAAGGCCGATGGATTCTCTGAAGTATATAGATTTTTTATACTTTTTTCTGGTTTGTTTTATACCTGGTTAGCATTAATAATTTTAGCAATAGTGCTGTCCAGAATTTTTGAAGATAAAATTGTTATTACTTGTTTGATAATTGTTGCGCTTGCAACAAATTTGTATTTCTTTTCAGTTTTTTTGAGCAGTATGTCTCACGCATATTTGTTCTTTTTATATGCCTTGTTAATTTACGCCACACAAAATTTTTACACCACCAATAAAATTAAAGGTGCATTTTTAATTGGCTTTAGTTGTGGGTTTATTACTTTAATACGACCAACAGAAATCATATGTATCTTAATTCCTATTTTTTATGGTATAGCTTCAATTACCGGAATTAAAAATAGAATTCTTTCTTTGTTCAAAAACCCTAAATTTTATTTTGCCATTATTATCGCTATTTGTATCGGTTTTATTCAGTTATATTATTGGAAATCATTAACAGGTAATTGGTTGCATTACAGTTATAATAATGAAGGGTTTAACTTTTTAAAACCTAAAATTAAACAAGGCTTATTTTATTTTAAAAACGGTTGGTTGGCATATACTCCAATAATGTATTTTGCATTATTTGGAATATATTTTATGAGAAAAGATAAAAAATTTTTGTTGCCAATTTTATTGTTTATTCCACTTCATATTTATGTAATTTATAGTTGGCATTGTTGGAATTATATAAACGGTTTTGGCAGTAGGCCAATGGTAGAAACTTATGCCTTATTAAGCATTCCACTTGGTTTTTCTTTAAAAGAAATATTTGCCACCAGATATTTTAAATATTTGTGCTTTGCAGTTATGCTTTTGTTTTTCTCCTTAAATCAGTTTAACACCTATCAATTTTCAAAAGGACTTTTATGGAGTGAAGAAGCAAATTTCAATTTTTACAAAACTATATTTTTTAAAACAAAGCTAAATAGAAATCATTCTGTAGTGTATGATTCTGGAGTTATTCAACCTAATGAAGAAAAACTTAAACAGCAGTTTACTATAGTTGAACAAAATTTTAAATTTAATAACGAAGGTTTAAACATTTTAAAAAAGAATGAAAACGATAATTTTTTAAGATTGGCGGGTAACAGTAAAACGTACATAATTTATGAAAATGAAGTTGAAAACCTAAAAGAAAATTTTTGGATAAAAGTTTCTTTTGATGCAAGAAGCAAAAAAGCTTATGGCGCACTTTGGGATAGAAGTTATTTGCAAGTGTCACTTTTAAACAACAAAAAAACGTATGGATGGAAAAGCATTAGAATTGAAAATAAAATACAAAATAATACGGGTAATATTTTTGGAGGAACATCAAACGTTTGGGATAATGTGCAATTTTTTTATAAAGTATCTAAAAAGTATAGGCCGACCGATATTTTAAAAATTACAGTTGATAGCAATAATGTAAGTGAATTAGACATTGACAATGTTAAGGTTGAGGTGTTTATTCCTAATTAAATTTTTCATTTTTTAAACACTTACCAATAGTAATAACTAATGCGCCAACCACGATTTGTAGTATTTTCCATCATCAATTTGAAGGGCAGCTTCGGTAAGTTGCAAAGGTTTAAAAGTGTCTATCATTACAGCTAATTCTCTGGTTTCTGTTTTACCAATGCTGGCTTCATAAGTGCCAGGGTGCGGCCCGTGCGGTATACCTCCAGGATGTAAAGAAATATGCCCTGGCGCAATATTGGTGCGGCTCATAAAATCGCCATCAACGTAATAAAGCATCTCATCAGAATCGATGTTAGAATGGTTGTAAGGTGCAGGTATTGATTTTGGATGATAATCGTACAAACGTGGGCAGAAACTGCATATTACAAAAGCGCTGGTTTCAAAAGTTTGGTGTACTGGTGGTGGCTGATGTACACGGCCTGTAATAGGTTCAAAATTATGTATTGAAAAACCATAGGGAAAGTTATAACCATCCCAACCAACAACATCAAAAGGGTGGCTGGCATAAACCAAACTGTGCAACATACCTTGCTTTTTTATTTTTATGATAAAGTCGCCTTCTTCATCGTGGGTTTCTAAAGCTTCAGGTAAAATATAATCGCGCTCGCAAAAGGGCGAATGTTCTAACAATTGCCCAAACCAGTTGCGGTATCTTTTTGGGGTATAGATGGGATGAAAAGATTCCGCATATAAAATACGGTTGTCGGTACTGTCAAATTCTATTTGGTAAATCATACCTCTTGGAATAATAAGATAGTCGCCATATTGAAATTTAATATTACCAAGTAGTGTTTTTAAAGTACCCGTGCCTTTATGTATAAACAACATTTCGTCAGCATCGGCATTTTTGTAAAAATAATTGGTCATAGATTGCTGAGGAGCTGCCAAACCAATATGCACATCATTGTTTACCATTAGGGCTTTACGGGCATCTAAAAAATCGGCTTCTGGTGCAACATCAAAACCAATTAATTTGCGGGCTGTCATGTTTTTAGCTATGGCAACTTTTGGGCTAACATCCTTTGCTTCGGCTATTTCTTTAACCATAGTTGGCCTGTGAATATGGTATAACAATGATGACATGCCATCAAACCCAATTGTACCAAATAATTGCTCGTAGTGTAAGCCGCCATTTGGTTTTTCAAAAATTGTATGACGTTTGTTGGGTATTTTTCCTAATTTATGATAAACTGGCATCGCTAAATTTTTTTATATCATTAAGTAAATATTTTTTTTTGGATGCCAAGTTTTTATTAAAACATTACTAATTTTAAATTGCAGCATTTAAATAATTTAATATAAAGGTAATGCTATTGTAACCATTTTTAAAAGCTTTTTACATAATGATACAGGTAAACATTTACGTTTTTATACCCGAAGCCAAAAGGCCTCGGGCAGTTTAAAATTTTCATCATTTAAAATAGCTTACTTTTTAGCAAATTACAATGTTCCTCTTAATTCTTGCTCACGTTCAATAGCTTCAAACAAAGCTTTAAAGTTGCCTTTACCAAAAGATTGTGCACCTTTACGTTGAATTATTTCAAAAAACATAGTTGGCCTTGGCTCTATTGGTTTGGTAAAAATTTGCAACAAATAACCTTCATCATCTCTATCTACCAAAATACCCAATTCTTTTAAAGGCGCAATATCTTCATCAATTTTACCCACTCTATCTAACACAACATCGTAATAAGTTATTGGTACTTGAAGAAATTCAATGCCGCGGCTTTTTAACTCTCTAACGGTTTTTATAATGTCATCAGTAGCTACGGCAATGTGCTGCACACCTTCTCCTTCATAAAATTCTAAATATTCATCTACTTGCGATTTTTTTAAACCAGCCGCCGGCTCGTTGATTGGAAATTTAATACGACCATTGCCATTGGTCATTACTTTACTCATTAAAGCCGTGTATTCTGTTGAAATATCCTTATCATCAAAAGATAAAATATTTACAAAACCCATTACCTTTTCGTAAAAATTTACCCAATGGTCCATTTGACCCAAATCTACATTGCCTACCATGTGGTCTACATATTTCAAACCAACAGGCGCAGGGTTAAAATCAGGCGTTTCCCATTTTATATAACCTGGCAAAAATACTCCATCGTATTCTTTTCGCTCTACAAAAACATGTACGGTTTCGCCATAAGTGTAAATGCCCGATCGTACTACTTTACCAAATTCATCAGTTTCGGTTTGCGGTTCTAAATAACTTTTTGCTCCGCGTTTCATAGCTGCGTTGTAAGCATAAGTTGCATCATCTACCCAAAGGGCAATTACTTTTATACCATCGCCGTGTTTATCAATATGGCGACCAATTTCTGTACCGCTTTTTAAAGGAGAGGTTAATACCAACCGTATTTTATCTTGTATTACTACATAACTTTCTTTGTCTTTTAAACCAGTTGTTAAACCAGCATAAGCTAAAGATTGGAAGCCAAAAGCCGCTTTGTAAAAATGTGATGCCTGCTTGGCATTGCTAACATATAACTCTAAATAATCGGTGCCATTAAGCGGCATAAAGTCTTCTGCCGACTCGTAAATTTTTGGTAAATCTAAAGTGCTTGTATTATTCATATTTTTTTATTTAATTTATTGCTATAACAACAAATATACCATAAAAGAACAACTTTCGTTTTTAAACTATATTAGCAACTATTGAGAAGTCAGACCATTTCATTGTCACACCTTAGACATCATACAAAATTTGGGCGAAAAGAGCATTTTTGACTTCACTCAGCCGAATTTATTTGACGTCTGACAGCAAAGCGATCCGACTTCTAATCTCAACTGAATAGAGTTGCCTATATTATATTAAAGATTTTCCTTTGCTACCTGATATACGCCAAACGAGCTGTTGCCGTGAACAAAGGCCACAATACTTAACTTGGTGGTATTCCATTCTGCTGGTATTTCGGTAAGTTGGTAGTTTTTATTAAAGGTGTTTTGGTTAGATGCGTTAGTTGCAATTAATTCGCCATCAAAAGCAGTTAACATAGTTCTAAAAACGTGCTGATGCACATAATCATTTACCCGAACGCTGTTTACATTTTGTGAACCAACAATATCATCTTCTAAAATCATAACAGAAAGTTTAAGGTCGCCTGGTACATCTTGTAAAAGATTTATGTTACAACTAAGGTCAATAATATTATTGTTAAAAGTGGTATTAAGATCAATATTTACTAAAGGTGCTTCGCATAATTCTCTGTTAATAAAATCACTCCAAAAACTGCTGGTAACAATTGGGTTTAAGGCATCGTCAAATATTTTACGGTTTATTGATGCCGAAGGATAAGCAGTTGCTTTACCCAACAAATTTTCAATTTTATCGCCTTGCGTAGTTCTAAAATCCATTTCGCCAGCGTACGGCAATGCAAAAGCTCCGCTACTGTGTATAGAAACAATAATTACCCTGTTGCCAGATTCATCGGCTAATTGTTCTGCTAACTCCGCTCCGGCAGGGCAATTGGCACAACGTACACCAGTAAATTCTTCTAACAAAATAGTTCGTTGTACTTCATTATTGGTTGCGGTATCAGTTGGAGTAACCGTTTCAGTTTCAAAGTTAATGGCCGGGCCAGTTTCTTCACAAGCAGTAAAGAGAAAGAAAAGTGAAATGAAGTAAAAAATACTTGTTCTAAAATAAAACAACTTGTTCATAAATCTATTTGATGTTAATCTGTTTTTCGAAGAATTATTGCAAGTTCAAAACTTGAAATTAAGTAAAATATTGCTTTTTGAAATGAATTATATCTATTTCAATACTTTTGTAGCAAGATGAAAGCAGTAAACGCAATAAATTTTTAAATAACCTAATGATAACTTCAAAAGAAGAAATGGCACGCTTATTACAAAGTAGCGGAAACCTTTATGCTGATGAAACTTTTATAACTGGCACATCTTTAAATGATATTGACGATCAATTGTTTGAAAAATTTATCAATGTAAAGCATAAAAAGCCACTAAGCGATTTAGGTATTTCGAAAGCAACGCTTTTAGACAATATGGGCATGCTTAAAAACGGAAACCTTACGTTGGGTTGTTTGCTTTTATTTGGAAAAAATCCGCAGCAATTTAAACCTACCTTAACAGTTCATTGCATTGCTTTTAAAGGTAAAGAAATACCTACCGCCACTTATAGAAGTAAAAAAGATCCTTTTACAGGCAATCTAAAATCATTATATGAACAATCTTTGGCATTTATAATTCAAAACTTAAATGAAGTTCAAGTAGAAAAAGGATTCAACAGCAGGCCAAAACTGGAAATCCCAATTGAAACTATTGATGAGTTACTCGTTAATGCTTTAGTTCACAGAGATTACTTTACGCTTTCTTCAATTAAAGTTTTTGTTTTGACAATCGTGTAGAAATAATTAGTCCTGGCAAATTACCAAATACGCTTACAGTTGCACATATTAAGTTGGGTACATCAATTGCCAGAAATCCAATATTATACTCTAACGCAAGATATTTATTGCCTTTTGAGGGAGCTGGTAGCGGCATTTTAAGAGCATTAGAAAAATATCCAGATTTAGAATTAATAAATGATACCGAGAGAGAATTATTTATATCAAAAATTAAAAGAAGCGTGAAGGATTAAGTATTTACTGATTCAGCAACTGAATTAGAGTAACCGCAATTTCATCAACCCGGTTGGCAGAGTTAGATAATACTACCACGCCAGTTTGGCTTTCTTCTATAAAAGCGATGTAAGCTCTGTAACCAGCAGTACCACCATTATAAATATAAACAGGCGGCAGGCGTTTGCCACGGTCAATATAATTCCAGGCATAAGTAATATAAGTGTGTTTTAAATTAGTTTTTTGCTGCGGTTCTAAACATTTTTGTAAAGATGCCACAATACTATTTGCTGTTCCATTTTGCAATTGCTTTTTAAGTAGCTCCATTAAATCTTCTGCGCAAGAATACAAACCACTACTGGCTTCCATAGCCGATTTATAAGTGTAGTTTTCGGTTGGCGTACCTTTAAAACTGTGTGGTTTTGCCAAGTTGGCCTTTTTATTTTCTGGCACACAAAAAAAAGTGTTGTTAAGTTTTAAGGGTTTTATAACATGCTGATTTAAGAGTTTTTTATAAGAAGCATTACCAGCGTTTTGAAGGGCTAAACCTAAAACACCATAACCTAAATTACTATATTTAAAACCATGTTTCTTTTTATGTTTTATGGGTTTAAAAACATCTAAATATTCTAATAAATGCTGATTGCCGTAGTTTTTGTATGGGTTGTTATTATTGCCGCCAGTTAAACTTAAGTTAAAGGGCTTGCGCGGTAATTTTGCCGTATGTAGCAACAAATTAGTTAGTGTTATTTTTTTAAGATGTTCATTAGTTAAGCTATCTGGTAAATGATGGGTAATAATATCGTTTAAGTTTAATTTATTTTTTCGTTCTAACTCTAAAGCTAGCAAAGCGGTAAATGGTTTTGTTAGTGAACCAATTTCGAACAAGGTATTTTTATTGGGCTTTTCTGTGCCATTTACTTCAGTTAAGCCGTAGCTTAAATAAGCGGTGCTGGTATCGTTAAGCAAGCCAATAACTAAGCCCACATTGCCTGGTTCGTTCAAATAGCTGGCAACTATTTCGTTAACTACATTTTTTAGGCTTTCGTCTTTTTCAGCTTGTTGTTTTTGTTTTCTTTTAGATGATTCCTTATCGTCCAAAAAATTGTTGGCTGATACAAAAGCACTTGCTTGAAAAGAAATAAATAATAACCCGATAAGAAACTGAAATTTCATTACCCTACTTAGACTTTAAAAATAAATTAAGTTGCTACATCGTAATCACGTAAAGCATTATTTAAAGATGTTTTTTTATCTGTAGATGCTTTGCGCTTACCAATTATTAACGCACAATTTACTTGATAGTTGCCTGCCGGAAAGCTTTTAGTATAACTGCCAGGTATTACTACCGAACGCTCGGGCACTTCGCCCTGGTAAGTTACCGGTTCGCTACCCGAAACATCAATTATTTTGGTAGATTGTGTAATAGTAACGTTAGCACCTAAAACAGCTTCGCTTTTAATTATTACGCCTTCTACTACAATACATCTAGAACCAATAAAGCAATCGTCTTCAATAATTACGGGGCTGGCTTGTACGGGTTCTAAAACGCCGCCAATACCTACGCCACCACTTAAATGTACGTTTTTACCAATTTGTGCGGCACTACCTACAGTTGCCCAAGTATCTACCATTGTACCACTACCTACGTAAGCACCAATATTTACATAAGCAGGCATCATTACTACATTTGGTGCTAAGTAAGCGCCATAACGAGCTATTGCTGGCGGTACCACACGCACCTTTTGTTCTGCATAATTTTTTTTAGTTGCAATTTTATCAAAATATTCAAACGAGCCGGCATTAATGGTTTCGGAGGTGCAAAGTGGAAAGTAAAGTAAAATGGCTTTTTTTACCCATTCGTTGGTTTGCCATGCATTGTTTATTTTTTCGGCAACTCTAATGTGGCCTTTGTCTAATAATTCTATACATTCTTTTACTGCTTGTTGGCTAGCTGTTTGCTTTAGCAAAGTTCGGTTGTCCCAGGCTTCAACTATTAGCTTTTTTAAATTATCGTACATAAAAATAACATCATTTTAATACAACAAAGTTAGTGATTAATATGAAATAAATATTTTAAGTTTATAACAGGTATTGCAAAGCTTACATCATTATTTACCTACATTTAGTTAAAGTAAAATTTAAGTTCTTACTTTTGTGCTGTATTATATATTATCATAACCACTTTTCGTTATACATTTAATGTTAGAATTAATTTCTATTTTGTTTCGTTGGAAATGGCCCTTAGCTTCAGTATGCATATTAGCAGGTGTAATTAGTGCCATTGTTTTGCTGTTAAAGCCTAACCATTATCAATCAACTGCTGTTTTTTTAGCCGCTAACCCTTATAATATTGATCGTTCGAGTATTTTTAGCAGAACACCAGGCGACTATCCGGTCTACCTTTTTGGTAATAGTCAAGAAATTGATCGCTTGCTCGCTATTGGTAGATCTTCGCCTTTAATACAATCTATAATTAGTCAGTTTAATTTGCAACAGCATTATAAAATTGATACAAAAGATGAATTGGCTATTGTAAAAACAACCGAAAGGTTTATGAACAACTTTAGTATTATCAAAAATGCTTTAGATGCCATTGAGGTTACTATTGAAGATGAAGATCCACAAATGGCAGCAGATATGGCTAATATGGTGGTTAAAAAAATTGACGAAACATACAGCAATCTTACCAAAGAAAGTAAAAACAAATTAACCCAAACTTTGCAGTTTAATATTGATGCTTTAAAGCAACGCCTTAACCAAATTGACAAACAAATTGCTGAAAAGCCAAACAGCATTAGTTATTTACAACAATCTAAAACATCTTTAATAAACGATTTAAATGAAGCTGAAACCATAAAAGCACAATACAATACCTTGGCAAATAACGAAACAAGTGCGGTTTATATATTGGAAAATGCCAGAGCAAGTTTAAAAAAATCGAAACCAAAAAGAACACTTGGCGTGTTAAGTGCTATTTTGGGTACTTTGGTAATTGGTGTTTTTACAGTAGTTTTATTAGAGCAATTGAAAAAAATTAATGCTACCAGCCATTAATATAAAGTTGTGGGGTTTAACTACTTGGTTTTATGTAGTGTGCAGCATAAGCATTATTTGTTTTGCTATTGGGCTTTATTTTGATCAATTAGTATTGTTACTATTGCCATTTGCTGCTTTGGTAGTTGCAGTAGCCTTATTAAATTTTGAATGGCTTTATTACTTGTTAATTGCAGCCATACCTATTTCTATAAGTTACGAGCTAAGCAATGCACTTGCACTTAACTTGCCTACCGAACCTTTAATGGCGGGCTTTATGTTATTGCTACCAATCTATTTTTTGCTAAACCCCAACAAAGCAAACAAAGCAATACTTAACCACCCTTTAGTATTATTGCTTTTACTAATGTTGCTTTGGTTAAGTGTTACCACTATTTACTCTACCGAAAAATTAATTTCCCTAAAATTTTTAGTTGCCAAATGCTGGTTTGTAATAAGTTTTGGCATACTAACTACTGTTGTAGTAAAAAATATAAAATATTATAAAATTTGGTTTTGGTGTTTTCTAATTCCGCTTATTTTGGTAACTATTTACATTTTAATAAGGCATTATGGGTTTAATTTTTCCTTTGCTTTAGTTAACCGTACCATGTCTCCTTTTTTTAGAAACCACGTAGATTCTGCAGTTACCCAAGTGGCGTTTTTACCTTTTGTTATTTGTAGTCGCTTTATATTTAAAAAAGGTTCTATTGCCAGGTTAATTATAGATTGTAGTATTCCATTGTTAATAGTTGGTATTTATTATTCTTACACCAGAGCAGCTATTGCCAGTATTGTAATAATTGCGGCGGTTTATTTTATTGTAAAATTTAGGCTAATGTACCCAACAATAATAGCAGGTTGTATAGCCATTTTCGCCTTTTTTTTGTTAATGCAAAATAACAACGCTTACTTAAATTATGCACCCGATTATAAAAAAACGATTTATCACGGCAATTGGAAAAGCCATTTACGAGCTACCATAAGTATGCAAGATATTTCGGCAATGGAAAGAGTTTACCGTTGGGTTGCTGGTTTTAGAATGGTAGCCGATAAACCATTAGTTGGTTTTGGCCCGGGATCGTTTTATAAAAATTATAAGAAATATACCATCAGCAGTTTTAAAACTTATGTAAGTGATAACCCAGAAAGATCTACCGTACACAACTATTATTTATTAGTGCTGATAGAACAAGGTATTGTTGGTTTAATTATTCTACTAAGCCTTATTTTAGTTACTTTAGTAAAAGGTCAGCAATTATTTCATAGTGGTTTATCGCCACCTTATAAGTATGTGGTAATGGCTAGTTTAATGTCGTTTGTAGTACTATTAGCTAATAATTTTTTAGGCGATTTGGTAGAAGTAGATAAAACTGGTTCTTTATTTTTTATGAATATTGCCTTTATTGTAAGCATTGATTTGCATTATAAATCCACCAAAAAAATGGAATTAAATGGAAAAGCTTAACCTCGGTTGTGGTAACGATATAAAACAAGGTTGGACTAATTTAGATATTGCCAATTTGCCTGGCGTTGATGTGGTACACAATTTAAATAAACTGCCTTTACCTTTTAATGAAAACAGTTTTGATGAAATTTTATGTCAAGATGTGTTAGAACATATACATTTTACCGAGTTACTTAAAGATATTCACCGGATATTAAAACCTGGTGGTGTTTTAGACGTAAGAGTGCCACATTTTACTTCTCGTAACAATTTTATAGATCCTACTCATATTAAAACTTTTTCTTTTCAAACCTTTCAATTTTTTGTAAAAGATGCTTTGTATGGAAGACATTATTATTTCGATTTTCATTTCACAAAAATTATAAGCACACATATTACTTTTGAAAAAGGCTACTTTATTTGGAATTATTTAGCAGAATGGTTTTTTAATCTCAACCGAAAAACCAAGGTTTTATACGAAGCTACCTTCTTTCGCAATTTATTTCCAGCAGAAAACATTTTAATAAAGATAAAGAAATAGATTAATAATCAACATATTATAAATATACATAAATTATATTTTAAGATTTTTCAAAAAAAACGAAACCAAATAAAAACCTTTCCGTAAAACATCCCATATCAGTTAATACAAAAGCAAATTTAAAGCGTGGATTAAATATTATAGCTAGACTGGTAAAGCGGTCTGGCTATTTTTAAAAGAGTTAATTAAGCAATATAACATATATCACGGGCACAAACCTTAAAAATGAGGTTTCTAAAGCTGGGGTTAAGGGTAAAATCTTCCTGGCTTTTTTTTATTTGAGTGTGTTTTCTTATCCATTTAAAATTAATCTCAACCTATTCTACCAACCTCAACCATAGTATTTTACTTTTTGTTTTCCAATTCTTTAAAGCAGGGTGAGCGTTTGATTGCCTCATTTCTTTATAAATAAAATATACAAACTTGCATATATGCAGAATTGTATTTATCTTTGCTTAAAAATATGCAATGACAAACAAAACAGGTTCTCCAGTAATTGGTGATGATTTTTTCGGTAGAGAGAAATAAATTGAATATGTATGGGGTATTATATGTAGCGGAAATAACAGGGTGTTGCCCTCACCGAGAAGAGTGGGTAAAACTTCTTTTGCTTTAAAAATGATTGAAAAAGCAAAAGCAGCCGAATGGCAAACTGTGGTTATAAACCTCGAAGAGCATAATGAGTTAGAATTCATTCAAGATTTTGCCAATCAGTTAATCAATCAATCTAACTTTGAAAAAGTAAAGCAGACAGGAGGTAAGATATTAAAACAAATAAAGCTGCTAAAACCAAAATTTGCACTCGAAGGTTTTGAGGTTTCTTTAGAATGGCGAAATGAAAAGATAGATTTGTATACAAAATTGAATGATTTGTTAGACCATGATAAACCTACCTTGATATTTTTAGATGAGTTAACGGTATTGTTAAGCATGTTGGTTAAACAAGAAAATGGTATTGAAAAAGTAACTGAGTTTTTGCATTGGATGAGGGCTATAAGAACAAAACCAGCATCAAAAATCAGATGGCTTTACTGTAGTTCTATTGGTATTGAAAATTTTACACATACTTATAATTTAAGTGAATCGCTTAATGATGCCCCAGGTTATTATTTGAAATCATTCGACAGTTTTACAAGCAAAAAAATGTTAGAAAAACTAAGTGCTCATAATTCTGTAAAATTTAAGGAAGCAATTATTGAGGAGATCATTGAAAAGCTGGATTATTGCCTGCCTTTCTTTTTACAAATAATGTATGAAAAGATAAGCTATTTGGTAAGGGTAGAAAATAAAGAACAAGATGCGGATATTGTAACAGAAGCCTACAATCTAATTACTGGAGAAAAACATTTTAACACCTGGATTGAACGCCTTGAAAAACAGTACGGAGATTTTTCTGCATATTCCTTCATCTTACTAAAACATATTTGCCAGGAAAAAGAAGGAAGTAAAAGACTTAATCTTCAAAACCAATTAACGGCAAAAATTGATGACCCTGAAAAAGTAGAAGCTGTTTTAAGCCGGCTTTTATATATGCTCAAAAATGATGGTTATTTAGTTGAAGAAGACGGATTATACAAATTCAGATCGCCCTTACTGAGAGATTTTTGGTTTAAAAGATTTGTTCAATGAGCAAATTATCATTAACCAAAATTGGGTTTTACAATCCACGCAGATTGACAGATGAAGAAATTGAGGCAAGCTATATTGCGAGACGTGCTTTATTCCAATTAATTTTTGAAAAGATCATCAATCATACACAAGAAGTTATTCCACAACATCAAATCATTATTGGTCAAAGGGGAATGGGTAAAACGCTTTTGTTATATCGTTTAGGTGTAGAGCTGAGAAAAGCACCGCACAACAAAAATTTTATTCCGCTAAACTACCCGGAAGAACAATATAACATTGACCGCCTATCCAAATTTTGGCAGAACAGTTTAACTGCTTTGATAGATGCTTTAGATAAAGAAAATAAAAAGGAACTTGCCGACCAATTAGAAAATGAACTCGACAAATTAAATGCAGATACATTATGTAATGCATCCGATATGTATCAACACTTCCAAAATTGGATCAATAAAATTAAAAGATGTCCGGTATTGTTGGTGGACAATTTAAACCTGATATTTAATAATATTTCAACGGAAGACCAACATAAGTTAAGAGCAAATCTAATGACCAAAGGTGCACCCGTTTTAATTGGAGCAAGTGCTGTAGTAATTCAAGATACCATAGATTATGGAGCGCCTTTTTACGATGCTTTTCAAATTCAATATTTAAAAAAGATCAGCTTAGAAGAAAGTATTGATATTTTACAAAACCTCAGTCGCTTAACCAATAAAAAAAACAAAATAGCTGGAATATTAACAAAGTATAAAGGCAGGATTGCAACTATCCATCAATTAACAGGAGGCACACCACGTACTTTAAGCATGTTATTTCCATTAATAAAAGATGGTTTTCAAGATGATATTCAAAACGATTTGTACGCCATAATGGATATGGTTACGCCTTTATACAAAGCCCGTTTTGAAGAACTATCTACTCAAATGCAAATTGTGTTAGATGCCATTGCACTCCATTGGGATCCTGCCTCTATTGAGCAATTGCGAAAAACTACCCAATTAACCAATGCCCAACTATCACCACAATTAAAAAGATTGGTTGATGTAGGTTGGATAAGCAAACTAAAATCAGACAAGAATATCAAAGGCAGTTTATACGAAATAAGCGAACGTTTTTTTAATGTTTGGTATTTAATGCGCCGAAGCAACAGAAGGCAGCAAAAAGAACTGCATTGTTTAAGCCAGTTTTTAGAAATGTTTTATGGGGAGGATCTAATGCAAATTGCTGCTTTAAGATTAAAAAAAACAACTGCAACGGAGGAAGGTGCTTTTATTAATTTAGCGATTGCTCGTGTTGTTAAAGACGAAAAGTTGAGTAAAGAGCTTTCTGATAAGAGTTATGAGAAGTTGATTGAAGAAGCTAAGAAGGATTCTGGGATACTTTCAAGGTATTCAATACCTAAAGGAAAACTCGCAAATGAATTACGCAAACTGTCAAGTAAACTTATAAATAGTTACAAAAAAAATAATATAGCTGATTTTATCCGCATAGCTAATGAAGTGATTCAGTTGACGAAAAAGTATGATACTTATGAATTAGCATTAGATGAACTAATTAAAATGATGCTTCTTTATTCAACAAAATTGCGAGAATTAGAGTTATATGAGGAAAGTGAAGAACTACTTAATCAAATTCTTGAATTATGCAGTGATTTAAATGAAGAGAAAAATCAAAAATATTTTGATAAAATATGGTTCGAATTTGGGAAAGTTTATGCGATTACAAAACGTTTTAAAGAAGCAATTGAATCATTTTTAAAAGTCAAATCTACAAAAATGAAAAATTCAGATTATTGGCTTAATCTGGGGGCTTCTTATCAAGATGATCTACAATTTAAAAGTGCAAAAGAGGCTTACTTAAAATCTATAAAATTAAATCCGAATGTATTTGTTGTTTATCAACTATTAGGAGATTTGTGTTTTTACAATTTATTAGATTATAAAACTGCTGAAGAAGCTTATTTAAGTGCACTAAAGTTAAAAAGTCACAATATCAAGATATGGTTTGAATTAGGGTTATTATATAGAAAGACCAATAAACCTATTGAAGCCAAAAATGTATATAAGGAAATATTTAAAATAGGTAGTGAAACTGAATTGGTTTTCTTTTCTTTGGCACTTCTATACCTAATTGATTTGCATCAACCAAAAAATTCTATTGAAGCGCATATTGATTTCATAAAAAGTGCTCCTGAAAAAGTTAAGTTGGGTGATAGAACTATTTTAATATCAAGATACAATTTATTTTTTCTGTATATGTCATATTCAAAAGATATAAATAAAGCAAAAGAGCAATTCGATTTGGTTTCAATGAATAATCCGCTCAAAGCGCAACTTTTTCTTTGCAAGGCTATACTTTCTTATGCAGACCAAAATGCTGGCATTGCAAAAGATCATATTATTCTGGCAACTAAACAAGGGTTTTCTACTAATTATAGGTATCATTGGTATATGGCAGGTGTCACCATCAAAAACCTAAATTTCGGTGAGCATTATGTAGAAGTACTTAAAAAAACAGGTTTTGATAAAATATGGAAACCTTATTACGTAGCAATGAAAGCCTTACTTGCCAAAGAACCCAAATTATATTTAAACACAGTAGCCGAAGAAGTTAGAAAACCAGCAGCTGAAATTTTAGATTGGATGCAAAAGTTTGATACATATCCTCAATCTTCTAGATAACAATAAAAATTTAAACTTAATATGACATTTTTAATTATTGACACAAACGTATTCTTACATTTTACCTCCTTTGATAAATATCCTTGGAAGGATTGTTTGCCTGGAGAAAATGATATTACAATTGTAATAACACATCCTTTGATTGATGAATTGGACAAAAGAAAATACAGCGGTAAAAATCACTTAAAAGAAAGAGCTACGAAAACACTTAAACTTTTTGAAAAATATGAAGGAAAACTCATGCCCAATAATTTTAAGATGTTACTTTTCAATGAACAGATTATCAATAGTTATGTGGATTCTTTAAGCTTAGATAGTTCAGATGGTGACGACAAAATACTTGCTTCTATCATCAAATTTAAAGATAGCCAAAACGAAGAAAAAATTTTCTTTGTAACCAATGATACTGGTCCAAGACTAAAAGCAAAGAAATTCTCAATAGAATGCATTATTCCTGATTCAAAACATAAATTACCAAGTCAACAAGATGAATTAGACAAAACAATTAAAGCCTTAAAGCTCGAAAATGAAAAGCTAAAAAATAGAATTCCAAAATTATCTGTATCCTTCACAAATGATGAAAAATTTGCTAAATTTAAATTGGTAAGAAACGAAGACAAAATGGAGGATTTTATATCTGAAGAAATGTCAAAAATTAGGGAAAACTATAATCCGTTTAAACTTAAAACTGAAAACGAAAAAAAAGAAGAATCATTAAATAAAAGTAAACTTGAAGAGATACTTAAATTTGACTTTGACAAATACTCTTCAATACCTGAGACTTATAGAGAGAAGTACAATTCTGACTTAAAAACCTATTTCTCAGAATACAGACACTTTTATTTACGGGATTTATTTGCCTACGAAAAAACAAAATCACTTACACTTGAAGTTTGTTTTGAACTTAACAATGATGGCACTTGTCCTGCTGAAGATATAGATATTTACTTTCATTTTCCTGATGGCTTTGAATTATTTAATAAAGATAGTTATGTCGAAAAGCCTAAGCCTCCGAAAGAACCCTACGATCCAAGATCAATTTATGATGGAAATTTCCATTTATATTGTCCACCAGTATTACCATCAAAACACGAATTAGAAAATGCTAGGTATAAACCTTCAATAAAGAAAACCAATAGCTATGATGTTAATTTAGAAGTCGATAAGCTAAAGCATCATATGCTTAGAAATCTTGATAAGCTATATGTTGTTTTTGATGATTATGAAAGCATAATAAATTTTAGTGTAGACTATGAAATAAGATGTTCAAATGTACCTGATGTAGTTAAAGGAAATTTAAACTTTTTAATTGAGAAAGAAAGTATTTAAAGACCTTAAATTATATTTAAACACCATAGCCGAAGAAGTGCGAAAACCAGCCGCCGAAATTTTAGATTGAATGTTGAAATTTGAAGCTGCTAAAAGGTGATATATTAACCTCAACCCATCTTACCAACCTCAACCATAGCATCTTCTACTTCGTTTACCAATTCTTCAAAGCGGGGTAAGCGTTTGGTGGCTCTATCTCTTTGCAACGGTAAATCAACTGGAATGTGTTTTACAAATTTTGATGGCGCACTTTTCATTATATAAATATCATCGCCTAAATAAACGGCTTCCGAAATATCGTGCGTAACAAAAATAATGGTTGGGTGAAACTCGTGCCACAACTTCATTAACAAATCTTGCATTTGCAAACGAGTGTTTACATCTAAAGCACCAAAAGGTTCGTCCATCAACAATATTTCGGGGTTGCTAATAATGCTGCGAGCTATGGCTACCCGCTGCAATTGCCCACCCGATAAGGAAGGATATTGCGCATATTTCTTTTCGTGCCCTTCTAAACCAACCAGCTTTATCATTTCCATCGCTTTATCGTTACGTTCGCTTTTGCTTACACCTTCGTAGCGTAAAGCCAAGGCCACGTTATCTAAAACGCTCATCCACGGCAAAGAAGAATATTGCTGAAAAACCATACTTACTCTGTGCTTTGCCGAACGTGGTTCTCCTTTAATTAAAATTTCGCCTTTGGTTGGTTGTTGCAATCCAGCTACATATCTCAATACTGTTGATTTGCCGCAACCGGACATGCCCAATATTACAATAAACTGACCTTGCATCGGTTTATCTTCAATTAAAAAATCTAAATCTTCAATTATACGAACTGTGCCATTATTATAGTATTGATGCATTCCTTTTAGCTCAACAATATTAGGCTTTTCACTATCATTAAAAGTTAACATGGCAGTTATCGGTTATTATATTTATATGGAAATAAAAATCTATCGGCAACTACAAACAACTTATCTTGCAAAAAGCCAATTAACATTATAATTATTAAAATAGCAAATACTTTTTCGGGTTTACCTAAGCGGCCTGCTTCCCAAATTAGTTCGCCTACGCCACCGGTTTTGTTTACGCCTTCGGCAACAATAATGTACGTCCACGAAATGGCTACCAACACTCTAATATCATCACTAATTCTGCTTATTACTGCCGGAAAAAATACCGTTTTTATAGTTTGCCATTTACTTGCCCCCAAAGTATAAGTAGTTTGTACGTACACCTTTTCTACTTCATTAATTTTTTGCACTACTACTGGCAACAGATACACCAAAATTCCAAATGCTAAAAACGACACCTTCATACCATTACCCAAACCAAACCAGCTTATAAACAAACCCGTTAAAGCAGTTAACGGAATAAAGCGCACCGCATCAACCTGTCGGCTAAACAAACCTCTAAAAAGGGGCAACAAGCCAACTAAAAAACCTATTGGTACCGCAATTATTACTGCCCAAAAATATCCTTGAAAGTTTAACCAAACCGATTTTAGCACATTGCGCACCAAGGCATTGTTTACGTGCATATCAGGAAATGCCTTTAACACATCCAACGGTGCGGGCAATATGCCGCTCGATACCAACTCTAAAGCCGACACCGCCCACCACAATAATAGCACTAAAATTACGCCACCTATTTCTAAGGCCAGGCGATTTTTGGGTTCTGCCCTTAATTCAAAAGCCATATTTATTTAAAGTTTTGAGCGTGCAAAGTTACGTTTTGTTAATGCCGAAAAATTATTTTCTATAAAGAATTTGATTTATTTTTAGTCAGATATAAAAATATTTTGTGTGATTAATCTTGATGTCCATATCCTAGTTCTTCGTTTTTATCCCAAAAAGCCATAAATAATTCTGCTGTTGTACCTTTTTTAGTAATCCAATTAGCAACTATTTCAATAGCAATTTCGATATCTTCAATATACGCCATTCTACCATCACTACCTCTAATACCTTTTACATCTTTTTTTGCACCTCTATTTATTAAAATGTTTTTCTCATCATAAATTATTCTACGAGATTCTTCATTTTCTTTTCCTTTTGGTAGGTTGTTCTTTAAAAGTTTTGATAAACCATGATAATACAGTTGAAATTTCTGAACTGGATCATCAATTTTTTTATCTAGTAGTTTTTCAGCTTCGTTTTCAAATACAATATCTGAGTCTATATTTATGGTTAATTGCTCACCTTTAACCTCATCAGATTTTTGCAATATCTCAAACCTCTCTAAATCTTCTTTGGAAAGTTGCTGCTTCTTTTTTTCTGTATTTTTTTTATTTCCCATGCTTTATACTGTTAAAAGTTCTTTTACTTTAAATGCCGCAATTTCTAAAGACTCAACATTCCAATTTGATATATTTAGTTTTTGGGTTGCTAATTCCAGTACTGGAAAATGTTTTTTGAAAGCTGCCCAATAATCATTTCCCTTTTTCGATTCTCTCCATTGATATTGTGAATAAATAATTGAAGGATGAATCTGGCATTCTTTCGCAAATTTCAAGACCATTAATGGATTGTTAATTAATTTATCAATATAATTCATTTTCTCATTTGAAATTAAATATTCAGAAGCAAAATCATTCGCCTTTTCTTCTTGTAGTAAAAACAAATCAGGTTCACCTGTTAAATGATATTTCGTTTTTTTTAGAATTTCCAAATCAAATAAAACATGATGCAATTCGTGAATTAAGGCAAACCAAACAGTTGCATAATTTTTATTCAAGTCGGTTATAACAACACATGGTTTGTTTTTTATTAGAAAAGTCGCACCACGAATTTGGGTTTTAGGTAATTTTGGTTGAAATACAACAGTTACTCCAATGTTATATAAAGCTTGAAATACAGTTAATAATCCATTCTCAACGTTTTGGGTATAAGGTTTTATCTTAGGAATCAAATCTATCAAATCCTCTCTAGAATAATCATTTTTATTATCAATCAGTTCGAAATATTTATAAGAAGACTTAATCCAAAAATCTTTCATTTTGTCACTATATGATCTTTTGGTTTTACTGTATAAAGCTTCGTTTAATTCTTTCTCATAGTCATATATTGAACTGATCCCAAAAAAACAGCAAATTCTTTCCTTTAAAATCTCAATTGTATAACTTTTGTCTATAAAGCCTAATTCTGACAAAGCCTTTAAATCGAAATATTTATTGATGTACGTTAATTCCATTGAATTTTGCAACTCTTTTATTTCTTCCTCTGGCCTATTACTAAAGTGTAAAACCAAAAGTTCTTCTAAATTTAGCTCTAGAAATTCTCCTAATTTTATCAAATTATTTACATCAGTTTGTTTCGATGTTTTCTCTAGAATTCCATCTAAACTGCGCCTTTGCAGACCTGCCAATTTCTCAAACTGGGTTTTACTCAACCTAGATGATTTCAGTTTCTCTGCTAAGAGATTTTCTAATGAATGTTTTTCTTTTACTTCAAAACTTTGACCTAAGATTTCATCTATCATAAAATGGTAATTTTACCTCAAAAATACCTAAAGCAGTATTTTAATATTAAAATTTAAGGTAAATTTACCTTTTTTTTTGATATAACCAAAAGGTTAGTAGAAAAAATAAGAGAAGTCGAATTCAAAACAATTTGATTTAAAAGGAAAGTGCACCCAACTCCTCCACCAACTTTTCCCAAAGCAGCATTTTTTCGTCCAACTCTTTTTTATGTTGATTGTATTGTGCAATGGCTGCCTCCGATTTTGGTTTGTCGTTATAAAAAACAGGATCGGCTAATTGCAACTCCAAATCTTTAATCTTTTTCTCGTATTCGCTAATTGATTTTTCGAGATTGCTAATTTTATTTTTTACACTCTTAGCTCGTTTTTCGTCGGCTTTTCGTTGCGCAAATAAGGCCGCTTTTTCTGCCTTATCCAAGTCTTCATCGGCTTTGGTATTTTTGCTTTTACCCAGTTCTAATTCATTTAACTCGCTAATATTTCTGGCTTGTAAAAAATCATAAATATCGCCAATGTGTTCTTTAATCTTTTTGTTTCTAAACTCAAAAACTTTGGTGCTTAAGCCTTCTAAAAAATCTCTATCGTGCGATACAACAATAATAGTACCTTCAAATAAATTTAAAGCATTTTTCAAAATATCTTTCGAGCGCATATCCAAGTGATTGGTCGGCTCATCTAAAATTAATAAATTGTATGGTGCTAACATTAACTTTGCCATAGCCAAGCGGCCTTTTTCCCCACCTGATAGTACTTTTACTTTCTTATCAACATCATCACCCGAAAACAAAAAAGCACCTAATAGGCTACGCACCTTTAAGCGCATTTCACCAGTAGCTACATTATCAATGGTTTCTAAAACAGTTAAATTGCCGTCTAAGGTTTCGGCTTGTTGCTGTTCAAAATAACCAATACTTACATTATGGCCAATTTTGCAAGTACCCGTATGGTCGGTTTTACCAGCAATTATTTTAGATAAAGTGGTTTTACCTTCTCCGTTTTTTCCAACAAAAGCAATTTTTTCTCCTCTTTCTATAATAAAATTTAAGTTGTGCAACACCTGCAAGTCGCCATAGTGTTTATTCAAATCTTTGGTTTCTACAACTGTTTGTCCACTTCGTGGCGGTGCTTGAAACTGAAAATTTAGTTTTCTTATATCGGTTTGATCTACTTCAATAAGCTCTAAGCGATCTAACTTTTTTATTAAAGATTGTGCAAATTTGGCTTTGTTTTTTTTGGCTCTAAACTTATTAATCAAAGTTTCGGTATGCTCTACATACTTTTGCTGATTATTAAATTCTGAAAGCTGTTTGGTTTTGCGCTCTTCACGCATCACTAAATATTTGCTATAGTTGGCTTTGTAATCGTAAATTTTGCCCAGGTCAATTTCAATAGTTCTGTTAATTATATTATCTAAAAAAGCCCTATCGTGAGAAACCATTACTACGGCACCGCTGTATTTCTTTAAAAAATCTTCTAACCAAATAATACTTTCAATATCTAAATGGTTGGTTGGCTCATCTAATAAAATATAATCTGGTGCTTTTAATAATATTTTGGCTAACTCAATACGCATTTGCCAACCGCCACTCATTTCGCTTACCAACCTTGTAAAATCGGTTTGCATAAAACCAAGGCCTTTCATTACTCGCTCTAATTTTTCTGAGGCTTGGTGCCCATCTCTACTTTTAAATAAAACTAAATTTTCGTTATAGCTATTAAGCAGTTTTGCATAATCATCCGATTCGTAATCGTGAAAATTACCCATTAAATCTTCCTGCTCTTTTATAGTGTTTTGCAATTGAACAATATCTTCAAAAGCAGTAAAAGCTTCATCAAAAACGGTACGTTTATAGTCTACACTTATAATTTGCGGCAAGTAACCCAAAGTAGCCTTGGGTGGTATAGTTATAGAGCCACTATCGGGTTTTATATCTCCAATAAAGGCTTTTAATAAAGTTGATTTACCCGTGCCGTTTAAGCCAGTTAAGCCAATTCTATCTTTTTTACCAATAGTAAAACTAATATCTTCAAAAAGATAAGCCCCGGTAAATTGTACGGAAACGTTGCTAATTATTATCACGGTTACAAGCTATATATTTTTTTGCTATGGCAAAAGTCGTTAAAAAATATGGTTCAATACAAAAGAAACCTGCTGATAAATTTAATCCTCAGCAGGTTTCTATTTATTATTTAAAAATTTTGTTAATCACACTCAAATACACCAGGTGCAGGCGGTGTACATTCTGCTGCTGCATCACAATTACAAGTGCTTGCATTAAAAATGGTATTGTCAGGGCAATTTGGAGTGTTTATTACAATACAATTTACATTATCATAGGTATCTGTGGTAATATCACAACCATCATCAGGGTTTGGTTCGTTGCACGGATCAGCGCAGGCTGCATTGCCAAAATCACAACTATCATCATTACAGTTTGCTGCTGCATTGTAGTTGCAAGCACTCATATCGGTACAACCATTTACTGGCGTAATTTCATTTATGCAGCTACAAGTTTCAGCATCCCAAGTGCCACCAAAATTGCCTAAAGTACAATCTTGATTACAAGTGTCATCGTAAGCTTCGCAAGTGCCATCATCCATATTAGCTAAATTGTTAAAGTTTGGAGCACAAGCATCTGTACAACCCATTATAACAACTGCATCACAATTACAAGTTGAAGCGTTGAAGATTGTTCCATCAGCACAATTAGGTTCATTAGTTACGGTGCAAGTTGTAGCATCAAAGCTATCTGTTGTTAAATCGCAACCATCATCAGGGTTTGGTTCGTTGCACGGATCAGTACAAGCTGCATTGCCAAAATCACAACTATCATCATTACAGTTTGCTGCTGCATTGTAGTTGCAAGCACTCATATCGGTACAACCATTTACTGGCGTAATTTCATTTATGCAGCTACAAGTTTCAGCATCCCAAGTGCCACCAAAATTGCCTAAAGTACAATCTTGATTACAAGTGTCATCATAAGCTTCGCAAGTGCCATCATCTTGCATTGCATTTATATTATAGTTGGGCGCACAGGCATCTGTACAACCCATTATTGCAGGACAATTATAATTTACACTTACTGCAAAAGGGTTAACACAACTATTGGCATAGTTTACGGTAAGATCAACTGATCCGCTTTCACCAGGATTGAAAGTTGGTGCTTCAAAAGTTATTAAACCATTACAACTATTATCAACTAAAAGTAAAGCTTCGCATTCGCTTTCTACTGGTGTAACAAAAGCAGATACATCAGTTGGATAAACTGATATGGTCAGTAGTTCTGATAAGGTTACAAAATTTGGATCTTGAGTACAGCTGACCTCAATTGAATAAACTACATTAATAGGTGCGCAAGTATTGTTTACTGGTAGTTGAACATTTGTAGGATCGGCAACAATATTGCCATCAGCATCAAACCAATTAATTATAGTAAAATCAGATGCTCCAAGTACGTTGGCAGTAAGTGCTACTATTTCTGTATTGCAAGCATCAAAATTTGTAGTTAAAATTTCTGAAGGACAATCAAATTCACTTGATAGGCAGCTAAACTCTAACAAGAGACTTTCTTTACAAGCTGCGGCATCTTCGTAAAAGAACATGTAATCACCATCTGGTAAATTAGAGAAAGTAATTACTCTTGTTGTGTCGGCAGTAGTTTCAATTGAAACAGGATCAAATTCTGTTCCGTTACTGCTTAGATATACGTCACTTGGCGGTGTGAATATATCACCACCTGAAATTGAAATAACTACTTGATTATTATTTTCGAAACCAGTACAGGTTGTGGATTCTACCATAAGCTCTTCTAATATAGCAATTTCACAATATTCTTGAGAAATTAAAGTACAGTTAGCTGTATCAATTACTGGGTTTAATGTGTCTCTGGCTTGGAAATAATGAATGTAATATTTGCCTGGTGCAATACTACCATCATTATATAAGATCGTATCGTTGGTTATTCTTTGAATTTGATTGTTTGTTGGAGCTGTTACAAAATCAATAGGTTCAATAAAAATTACAAAAGCAGATAAATAACCAATATCAATTCCACCATCATCCAAATCAATGATCATGTCATTATATGTAGCATTGTAACTTATTGATTCTCCATAGCAAACTTTGTTTAACGGTTCATTTCCACCTACCTTTCTAACTCCTGCTAAAGGTGGTTCAAATATACAAGGGCAAGTATAATTTAGGGATATGTTTTGGTCGGCAATACAGCCAAAATCGTCAGCTACCCAACTTATAGTGTAAGTATGTGTGCCTTCATCATCGCCTTGTTCTGCTGTTTGTGTAGATGCAGGTTCGACTAATATATTACCTGCACAACTTTCATCAATAATTACTTCTGTGGTGCAACCATTTTCAACTGTTGTAATTAATGAAGTGATATTACTTGGATAGGCAACAATGTTTAAACTTAATGTTCCATTAACTATTGGGCTTCCATCTGCTTCGCAAATAACTGAGGCAGTAAAAGTGTAAGTAATTGCCTGGCAAGTATTATTTTCGGGTATTTCAATAGGTGTATCGGGAATTATATTTGTAATTGTACCAGTATTTTCTGTTATAGCAAAAGATGCTGTACCATTACCAATTGTGATACCTGTTATGGTTACCATATCGCCACCACAAACTGCGTTAGTTGCTGTACTTATGCTAGCTTCACTTGGGCAAATACTTGGACAATTATAATTTGCGGTTACATCAAAATCATCAATGCAATTTGGACCTCCGCCTGTCCAGCTTATGGTATAGGTATGAGTTCCGGAAGTTCCAGCATCAGCTATTTGGCTGCTTTCAGGGTTTACAGTAATGTTATCACCACAGCTGGCATCTATTGAAATACTTGTAATACATTCGCCATCATTAGCAGTTATAAAATTATTTATGTTAGATGGATAAACGACTACGTTAACAGTTTGCATACCATCGGCAATTATACTTTCATCATCAGCACAAGTGGCGGTAGCATTAAAAGTGAAAGTAACCGGAGCGCAAGTTGGGTTAGTTGGTAGTGCAAAAGCAACACCTTCTTCTATTTCTACAATTGTTCCGGTACTTTCTGTAATTGTAAAGTTTGCGGCACCTTCGCCTGTTGTGTTACCTGTTATGGTTAACAAATCACCATCGCAAAATAAATCGGCAGATGTTGTAATAGATGCTGAACTTGGGCATATTGGCCCACAGTCATTACATCCTTCACCGGTGAAGTTTATTGTCATTTCGTCAGAAACAGTAGTATTTGTATAAACATCAAAAGTTTCTAATGTAACTACCATTACATCGCCAGCACACATTGAATCTGGCACAGGAAAAGGCCTTGCACCACACAAACCAGTATAACATTCGGTTGCTCCCAAGCCTGGTAAATTACCAGGGCCAGTTTGTTGACCGCCATAGGCAGCAGTATTTACGTCACCGCTGTTTCCTTCACGAATAATAACAGGAGATCCTCCATTTATAGTATAAGATAAGAAATTTTCTAATTCAGATTCTATGCTTGGCGAGTAAATACCTGTTGTCATATTAGGATCTAAAGGATCACAAAAAGGAAAAAAGTCAGGCGTTGCTGATCTTTCTACTCTGCATCTGCCTATGTAACTTAATGCTTCAATAAATAGCACAACCTCGGTGCTGCAAGCAGCCATCATGGTTTCTGTTTCTCCGTTAGGGCCTGTTATTGTTGCTGTACTATTTGGTATTGGAAATGGATTAGGAGCGGAAAATTCGTTAGTATAGTTTACAAAAAAAGTACCTATGTTTTGTTCTACATATTGATTTGGGTTGAGAACAGAAAATACAGATTGTTCTGAACTAATTGGTGTACCAGTATCATTTACATATACTGCTAATATTACTTCGTAAACACCACCTTCACACAAATACATTCCTGAATTTGTACCATTATTGCTGTGATCAAAAAATACTTGATCTGGCAATGGGAAAGCAGTATCTGAACAATCGGAAACAGAACCAACACCAATTGGAAATTTAAATATAAAATTATCTGGTGTGGGGTTGGCTACGTTACATAAAGACATTCTTGATCCATCTGGAAGCAATTGATAGATGTAAATTTCTAAGCCTGCTTCGCCAGTTAAACAATCAATATTGCCAAGTGTAATGCCGCTAACTGAAATGAAGCCATTCGACATTCCTTCAATTCCGTTAGTCCAAGTGGCGTTGCCAGAGGATATTGCAGGGTTTGGACAACTACTTATTGTACATTGAGCTAATGAAAAAGTACTATTAAAAAAAACAAGTGCTATTATTATTGTAAGTATTGAAGTTAATCTCATATTAATTTGATAAGGCGTTAAAGATAGGGATTAACCTTAATAATATTATAACCTCATTATTATTTCTTAGTAAGATAAACTCAAATGTCTTAATTTTTTATATGCCTGTTTTATTCTTTTATAAATTTTGCGGCATTTACAACATCATCAACTACAATATTTACAAAATATACACCACCTGAAAGTTGTTTAATGTTAATTGCTACAAAGTTACTATTTGCTGTTACTTGGTATAATTTCTCATTAATTTTTTGCCCGGCAGCATTATATATATTTACCGGGTTATTATAATAATTTTCAACTTCAACGTATAAAACATCAACACTTGGTACTGGGTAAATGTTTAGTGTGTTAATATCAACTTCACTTCTAATTAATTGAATTATATCAACTTCTGTTGTAATACTATCAAAATCAGTTTGTAATAGTTTGTAATAATTTTGTCCAGCTTTTACAGTTCTGTTAAAAAATTCATATTCACTAACTTCGGAGCTATTGCCAGCTCCCTCAATAGTGGTAATTGTTGTAAAATTTTCACCATCGGTAGCGTGTTGTAAGGTGTAATAAGCGTTATTTATTTCAGATGCAGCACGCCACTTTAACAGATCACCATTTTCTTGTATTTCGCCAGAAAAATTAATTATTGTAACTGGTAATTTTGTACATTCATATAGAATATCTTTCACTGTTGAACAACCATTATCATCATCTATTCTTAATGAATATGTATTTGAATCTGTAACTGGCCCTAATGTTAAATCTTCTCCAAAATTAGTGACACCATCAAAAAAACCCTCAACAAAACTATCAACTTTATATTGATTATCAGCAGCAGAAGTAGAAGGTAAACCACCGATTATTTCTAACGTAAAAGTATATTCTCCAAATTGAGTATTACAGTTGTCGTTTATTACGCTAATAGAAATTTCATCTAATAAGTTAATAGCAAGGCTGGGACTAAAAGAAATACAGGTATCGTTGAAATCTGGTTGGTCAAAACCATCGTCAATAGCATTAATTGCGGTTGCGTAAATCTTAACCTGGCCTAATTGATTAACCAAACTATTGCCATATTGAATAATACTTGCTATTGGAAAACTTCCATCAGCATTTATACTATCGGTATGAAAAATGAAATATTGTTTTTGATCTTCCCCTAAAACAGAAAAATCTGTTTTTAACTTAATTTCGTCATTAAAACAAACATAACGGCCAGTATTAAAACCTGCTGTAGTTGAATCGGGCATTAAAAATCCAGCATCTGAATTACAAGTTGGTGTTACAATTGTACCAGCACAAGTACAATCAGCTGTATAAGTATCATTTTCTGTAGAAGCATCTCCATCATCGCAAGCAGTACCTGCAATTGCAGTTCCGCCACAATCACCAGTACAATCTAAAGCAATAAGCGTTAAAGTAGTATTTACTATGCTGTCGCAATTTTCTGTTGTTTTTAAGATGCTTTGATAAGTACCAGCTTGGGTAACTATATCTCCATTTGGTAAGGCGTAATTTTCACCCATACAAACGGAGGCTTCTTCATTTTTTGTAAATGCAGTATTGGTTGTAATTACAATTGTTGCACTTGAATTACTGCACTCATCACCTTGCCAATGAAAATATAAATATACCCCATCTTGGCTTGAGCCTGGCGTAAAAGTAAAATCAGTTGTTGCTTCAAGTGGTTCTCCTTTATTTTGAAAATACCATTGACCACCTGCTTCTGGCGTTCCATTTAAAGTTTCAAATAAGTTAAATGATGTATCATTTTCACAAACAGTAATAACAGCATCTTCGCCTGCATTTGGCGCAGGAGGGCATGGTGAATTACAATTACACAATTCATCTTGATTGAAACCAGCCGGACAAGGCATATCGCAATTACAATTGTAATAATAACTCTCAAACTTACAAGAACCATCATTTATAACAGCATTTGGATTGTAGTTGCATGCACCTTCTTCATTACAACCTACTATTGGACTGCCAACACAGATGCAATTTTCATCATAAGCATCACCAGAAGTAGTGTTATCATTATCATTACAAGTTGAACCTAAAATGGCCGAACCACCACAAACACCAGCACAATCGGCAAATAAGCAAGTACCATTGTCGGCTGTAGCCAATTCATTATAGTTACATGCAGTAGCGTTGGTGCAACCAGGTATTTGGCTGCCAGCACAATTGCAATTTTCATCATAAGTATCATTAAAAGTTGTTGCATCTCCATCATCGCAAGCCGAGCCAGCAACTGCAGTTTTGCCACAATCGCCATTACAATCTATAGCAACTATACAATCACCGTTACAATTAACATTGGTATTTGCTGGATAAGTACAAGAACCATCGTCATTTGGAGCAGTAGCATCATAATTGCAAGCAGTAGGGTCTGTGCAACCTCCAACATCTACTATACATTCACAATCTCCGCTATAAGTTCCAGAAAGACCATTAGCACCGGTACATTGAGTGCTAGGGTTTGCTGTACCGCCGCAAACACCAGCGCAATCAGTAAACAAACAAGAATTATTTTCAATGGTTGCATTGGGGGTGTAATTACAGGCCAAGGTATTAGTGCAACCTTCAACATCTTGTTGCTGTGTTGTACATTCGCCACCTGCATAAATAATTGTAATTTGATCTTGAACGGTTTGCTCTGTAAAAAAATCTGTAGTATTAACAGTAAACACAACTGTACTACCATTTACAATACCTGTAAGTTCGTTAAACTCTATTGTTCTAACACCTAATAAACCTGCATAGCAATAGCTACTACCAGAAATTATACCTGTTAATTGACCACCAGCTGCACCTGTTGAAGGATTTTGTAAAATAACCGGAGCACCGCCATCAATTGTATAATAAAATTCGTTGTATAACTCTGATGGTACGCCTGTAGTTATATCGTTAAGCTCTGAGCAGTTTGATAAGCGGCTTAATGCCTCTACCTCTAATTTCAAAGTTTCACCACAAGCTAATTGAACAGTTCCTGTTTCTCCATTAGGATATGTTTTTATGTTTGCAGTTGTTAATGGATCGGCATTAGTCGGAAACTCATCCGTATAATTTACAGCAACAGTACCCATATTATGCACTATATATTGTGATGCTTGCAGCTGATCGTAAACCGTTAACTGTTCGTTATAAGATTGTTCTGTTACATACATTACTATCTCTATTTCGTAAACACCGCCATCGCAAGCTTCAAAACCATTTTCTGGACTTGCTGGTATAGTACCAAAATTGAATGGCTCCATATCACATACACTTACCTGACCAAACTGAATAGGTACATTAACTACAAAGTTGTTTGGAGCTGAGTTAGTAACGGTGCAGCTTGCAATTCTATCTCCATTTGGCAGTAATTGATAAATATAAACAGAGGCACCTGAACTAAAGTTTGCTTCGGAGCAACCAAATTTTCCAAAAGTTACATTATTCAATAAAATAGTGCCAGTAGCTGCATCAAAAACTGGAGGATCGGCAGTTAAAACAGGAGCATCTGTACAACTATTAATAACGCATTGAGCATTTGCGCCAGCTATAGTAATTATAAAAATAACTAAGCATAAACCTATTGATAAAAAATTTTTATAGTAAATATTTAACATAATTTTGATTCGATTAAAATACAAATGCATCATACATTTTAACATAAAAACAAATATTGCTATATGTAATGACTGCATTCATATTAATAATAGACGAAAAAAAGTAGTAATAGGTTTGCTTTTACTTGCTGCTTTATTAAAAAGAAATGTGAAATTTAATTTTTGTTGAAAAAATTGTTGAAATGATATGCTAAAAACTAATCGTTTACATAGTCTTTCCAATAATCGTGAGGGCTACTTTCGGGCTCTTCTGAGTGTGCGGGCAAAGGTAAATCCACATTTTGATAAAAATACGCAACAATAACACCAGCGAAAGCTCCAAATAAATGACCTTCCCAAGAGATACCTTGTAAACCTGGTAAAACACCCCAAACCATACTACCATAAAAAAATGAAACTATTAGGGCTATCACCATTGAGTTTTTATCTTTTCTAAAAACACCACTAAAAAAAAGAAAGAAGGCTAAGCCATAAACGACACCACTAGCTCCAATATGGTTGCTTCCTCTGGCAAACAGCCAAACCATTGAGCCGCTAAACAACCATATAAATGTAATTACTTTAAAGGCTACTTTTCTATAAAAATGAAAAGTAAAACTACCCAAAACTAAAATAGATGCAGCATTATTAAACAGATGCTGAAAGTCGCCGTGTGCTAAAGGCATTGTAAAAATACCAATTAAGCCACCAACTTGCCGAGGCCTGTTGCCTAACATATTGGTGGGCAAACCTAAGAGCTGATTTGCCAATTCTAACAAAAAAATAATACATATAAAGTATACTGGAACTATAATGCTTTGCTGAAATTTATAATTTGTTTTATTAAATGTAGCCATATAATATTAAATCGCCTATATTTACAATAATGAATGATACGTTATCTATAGTACAAGTGATAAAAACCAAAGATGGTTCCAATACTTTATTACACCAACAATATAACGAAATTTATCATTCAAGAAACGGTGCTTATAGTGAAGCAATGCATGTTTTTGTAAATGCAGGGCTTTTTTATCAATTACAATTTTTTGATACTATAAGCATTTTAGAAGTAGGTTTTGGTAGCGGTTTAAATTGCATTTTAAGTTTAGCAAATAATACAAAAAAAATAAACTACACAGGAGTGGATGTTTTGCCTATAGAATGGAATACAGTAGTTGAGTTAGGCTACCCATTATTAGAAAGTGTAAAAGCGGTTGAGAGCGATTATAGAAAAATTATTGATGCCAAATGGAACAGTAAACATCAAATTAATGATAATTTTATACTTACTAAATTAACTAATTGTATGCTTGGTATTGAATTGCCAAAACTGTACAACTTGGTTTATTTTGATGCCTTTGCTCCTAATGTGCAACCTAACATGTGGCATATAGATGTTTTTAAAAAAATTTATGAAAATTTAGAAACTGGCGCAGTTTTGGTTACGTATTGTGCTAAAGGGCAAGTAAAAAGAGATTTAATGGAAGTTGGCTTTACAATTGAAAAATTAGAAGGCCCGCCAGGAAAAAGAGAAATGATTAGAGCTACCAAAGCATAGCAATTTTTTACGTAAACAAAACGTTTTGAAATAGAATTATATTTAATGACTTTATAGATGACAACAAATGGCTAAAGCTAAAAAAATAGGAATAGTAATATTTTTAGTATTTGCAATAAGCGGTATTAGCTTAGCACCAATTTTAAATATTAATGCATTTGCCAAAATGTCGGATGATGTGTTTTGGATTGCAGACAGACCGCTACAATGGGCAGATTTTGAAGGATCACCAGACTATAATAATGATTTTGTAAAAGCTTTAACGGCTTCATCCATCAGGTATAGCTATGGTTGCGAAAATGGGTACATTGCCTATCACATTGAATCAGTATTTAAAAAAAGTCAATCGTGGGTAAAAGAAGAAGCAAGAACAACCTACCATTTAAGTCACGAGCAATTACATTTTGATATTACAGAACTATATGCCCGAAAATTAAGAGAAGCATTAGATAAAGAACAATTTCCTTGCCACCGTATGTATGCTTTTGAGCAAAAAATTCGGCAATATTTAAGAGATTGGCGCAATGAACAAACCACCTACGACAAAGAAACTTTTTTTAGTGTAAAAAGAGACCGACAAGCAGATTGGGAGTTTGAAGTTAGGCTGTTGTTAGATGCAGGCACTTATACCCAAACAGAAACTAAAGAAGAAGAAAAGCCATCAAAAAGTGATTTTCTTTATTAGTGATGAAAAACTGTTGCTCAATTATCATTTCCTTTCCATCCATTCTTTCAATAAGCTATGGTAACGTTCTGTTTTATTTTGATTAGGGTACAATCCTGCTAATCTTCTTTGCCTGTAAGCTTCGTATAAAGTGACTGCGCAAGCAACAGAAATGTTTAAACTACCCGACATACCCACCTGAGGAATGGCAAAATTTTGATCAGCTAAAGCTAACATCTCTTCAGAAATACCATCTTTTTCATTACCAAATACTATGGCCATGCTTTGGGTAAAATCCACATCATATACAGATTTGGCTTCGGCATTTAAATGTGTGGTATAAATTTTATCGTACTTTTTCCTAAGTTCTATCACACCTTCTTCAGCAGTTTTGTGTTTATAAATGTTCAACCATTTTTTAGTGTTAGATGAGCTTTTTAAACCCCAACTATAACGGCTTTTTATTTCAGTATTAATAACATGAATATCTTGCACTCCAACCGTTTCACAAGTTCGGCAACAGGCCATAATGTTATGTGGGTCAATTACATTTTCGGTTACTACACCTAAATTAAACTGACGGTTTTCTAAAACGGATAATATTTTTTGTTGGCGGCGATCTGTCATTGCCTAAAAGTAAAAATTTTAAGCTAAGTAAAATAAAAATAATCTATTGCTAAAATTGATAATGAAGAAAACTTGATAACCTCTTTGTAGTTGCTTCGATTAAAGGTTGAGTTAAATATTCAATCTTATGAGAAATATCAAATTTTTACTGTTAACTGCTATAGAGCCAGGAATTTTAGAAGCGATATTCAGAAGTTTTGAAAACAGCAATACCCAAATTATTATCAGTAATAGTTATGAAGATGAGATGGTTTTAATACGAGTTGTTGACGAAAATGAAAATTCAATTGCGTTTGAGGCTTTGATGTTTGTAAGTGCTTATTCAAAAAATAAGCTGAATTGTGAACTGCCAAAAGGTAACTATAAAATTACCGGTAATTGTTTAGCCTTCTGTAACAAGAAAAAACAGCAAAACTAGTTTTTTACATAGTTGATAACAAAAGAGCTACAAAGTTGGATTGATAAATTACCAGAAGAATCAAGAAAACTGGTTGAGCTAATCATGTATAGCGCAGAAGTAGATAATTTAAAGGCAAGGGTAAAAGAATTAGAAGACCGACTTTCAAAGAATAGTTCTAATAGCAGTAAGCCACCTTTGAGTGATGGGTATAACAAAAAGCCTAAAAGTACCGCACCTCAAACAAACAAAAAGTCAGGTGGTTAAAAAGGACATAAAGTTTCAACGCTTAAGATGTCGGCTATAACATACTTCATTAGTGTATCTTTGTACGATCGTTTTAAGCCTGCAGACACTACATACCTTCATAGAATTGGAGTTCTTATAATGATAATCTCATTATTGTATATATTATATTATATATATAAATAAAAATCAATTAAATTGAAACTAGATAACATTACATAACAGACAAACTTCCCACGTTAGCCTTAGTTTATTCTAATCAAATGTTATCCGTAGGCCTCATTCTATTTGATTTCATTATTGAGAATTTCTACTACCATAATTGTCGATTGACCATTTGGACTCCAAACAAATGAAAGATAAAGGTGCAGATTCACCAACTTAACTAAAAATTAAATCGTTGTTTTTAACTTCTCCTTTCCTTAATACTTTAATATCTTTTAAATAATTATTTGCAGCATTCCAGGGGTGTTTGTTAGAGGTAGAAGGTAATTTTTCTTCAACCCGTTTTATGTAACCCGCCTTTAAATCAGACATAATTGGGATGCGTACTGGCTCATCGGTATAAGATGGCATACTTTTTTTATAACCATTTTCTTCCATATAATTAATGTGTTTACAAATATATTCTGCTGCTAAATCAGCCTTTAAGGTCCACGAGGCATTGGTATAGCCAAGTATTACCGCAAAATTGGGCACATCACTTAAAAGTACACTTTTATATACATAACTATTATTTATGTTTATTTTTTGCTCATCTATTTTTAATTGAGTGCCACCCAACACTTCAATTGACAAACCAGTTGCTGATACAATAATATCTGCTTCTAATAATTCTCCGTTTTTTAAACGGATGCCTTTGGTTTCAAAAGCTTCAATATGCTCGGTTTTAATATGGCAATTGCTTTTATTTAGAGCATCAAAAAAATCACCATCTGGCACAAGGCATAACCTTTGGTCCCAGGGGAAATAATTGGGACTAAAGTGTTTTTCAAAATCGGGTTGGTTTGGTAGTTGCTTTTTGCTTTGTTTAATAAGTAACCTTTTACTACTATTGGGGAAACGCCTGCTAAACTGATAAAACAAATGAGCGAACATAAAATTTTTCCACCTAACTGCTTTGTAAGCGATTTGTTTTGGCATTATTTTTTGAAATATTTTTGCCACATTATCAACCCTTGGCACAGCAACAAAATAGCTTGGCGAACGCTGTAACATGGTTACTTCGCCAGCACCTTGCTCTACCAAAGCAGGTACTAAAGTAACGGCTGTTGCACCACTACCAATTACTACAATTTTCTTCTTTTTAAAATCTAAATCTTCTGGCCAAAATTGTGGGTGTATAAATTGTCCTTCAAAAGCATCTTTATTGTTATAATTTGGCGTGTACCCTTTATCGTATTTATAATAACCCGTGCAGTTAATGTAAAAGTTACAAGTAAATTTGTTGGCTTTATTATTAATTGTGTTGGCTGTAATAGTCCACAAGTTAGTTGTGTTACTCCAGGCTGCTTCGGTAACTTTATGGTTAAACAAAATGTGTTTTTTTGTTTCATCTTCATTGGCAGTTGCTTCTATGTATGTACGTATTGCCGGGCCATCGGCAATTTGTTTGGCTTCTGTCCATTCTCTAAAGCGGTAACCCAAAGTGCCCATATCCGAATCGGATCGGATGCCAGGGTAACGAAACAAATCCCAGGTGCCGCCCAAACGGTTGCGGCTTTCTAATATTGCAAAGGTTTTATTTGGGCATTCTGTTTTTAAATAGTGGGCCATGCAAATACCAGATAAACCAGCTCCAACCACTATTACATTAAAATGTTGCATAGGGTAAAAATAGTTATTTTTTACTGAGAAGTTAAAGATGCTCAGAAAGCCTGCATCTTAAAAAAATAAAAAAAGGCTGTTTTCTTAAAAAAACAACCTTTTTAAATCAATTTAAAAATTCATATTTAATGAATGATTACTGTTTCGGAGTGCACTTTATTTTTTGTTTGAACTGTAACTATATAGCTACCAATATTTAAGTTAGTTGCGTTTAATTTTAATACTGTATTAGTTGCACTTTCGCTTAAATTAACTGGTATATAATGCTGCTTGCCTGCAATATCAAAAATTTCAATTTTATGTATTCTGCTTTTTATGTTGGTAAAAACAATTGTAAAAACACCATTGTTTGGATTTGGAAATATTTCAATGCTTTCTTCAATCGTCTTCATCTTTTTATCCGCTGCTTCTTTTTCAACATTATTGTTAAAACCACAAGTCCAAGTTGCTGTTACTTCTTCTAAATCATAAGCTTCTACACAAGAAAAATTTTCACGATCGGTACAAAACAGGCGGCCATCTTCATAGTACAATTTTAAGCCCGTTTCAAATTCAACTGTTAAGTATGCAAATGAACCATTATTGTACTCTCTAATAATATTGCCATCACAATTAAAGGGTTCAAATAAATCATATATCCAAGAGTAATTTTCTGATATTATGTTGCCCGTATACTCCCAAATTAAATCTCCATTGTCTGCTGCTTGAAGTAAGTCTAAATCACAAGGGTTATTAGAATAAAAACTAGTATTACAAATTAGATTGCCATTACAATCATAAATTGAAGAACCACCAGTATCGGTTGGGCAATATGGGTAAATTGGATAACTTCTGGTATAAAAATAATCGTCGCCCTGATAGTTGAAAGTTTTTATTTCTTTTAAACCGCAATCGTCACTACCCCAGTTTAAAATTTGTTCTTTCAACCAATCTAAAGCTAAAGGGTCGCCATTTATAATACAATTAGTTGAAGGTTGATCTGTACAATTATATATGTTGGTTGGTGTAGTTAGTTCATAAATTTCCTGACAAGAAAAGTTAGGACGGTCATCACAAAAAATTCTTCCATCTTCATAATATAAAGTATTACCTGCTGGGCTTTCTACAAAAATAAAAGCATAATGTCCAGAATTGTACTCTATTACACGGCTTCCATTAATGCAATTGCCAGGGCCGGCTATATTACTTAACCAAGGATATAGTTCAAAAATTGGTGAACCTTCAACTTCTTCTTCATTACATTCTTCAATATTTATTTCAAATGGAGTTGCTGCAACATCTGCCAAATAATAATCATAAACATAAAGTGTATAAATGTTTTCAACTGCATTGCCAACACCTGCTGTAAAGGTTAAAGTTTCGCCTTCTTCAAACGTAAAAACAGGTGGTAAATCATTTACTGTTCCATAAATTCCATAAGTTCCACTATGCGAACCAGTAGCCGTTACATCAATAGTAAAAGTGCCATTATCATTACATATTAAATTGTTAAACGATGCATTTATTATTGCTGGTGGTTCTGTTCCACAATTCCAGCTGGCTACTAAATCGCTAAGGTTATAGGCATCAATACAAGAGAAATCTCTAATATTTTGACAATAGTAAGTTCCATTTTGAAAATATAAAGTACCAAGTGCTTCAGGATATTTTACAAAAATGTAGTTATAACGGCCTTTCATGTAAACCTCAACGCTTAATCCGCTAACACAGTTAATTGGGTCTACCAAATCTAACAACCAGGGGAATTGCTCAAAAATTTCGTTGGTTGGAGCTTCACATTCACCTTCGTAAGCAATTTCAATGTCTGCGCATGCTGCTTCACAACTATTGCCGTAAGTGTTTCCATCTACACCACAAACGGGTTCATAAACAGCAGGACAAATGCAAGGTTCTTCGCATTCTCCGCTATAAGCAATTTCTACACCTTCACATTCGGCCTGGCATGCGTTGCTATAGGTGTTTCCATCTACACCACAAACGGGCTCGTAATTATCATCGCAAGCGCAACCTTCCTCTATTACTCTAATACAAATTATGTTTACATAGTAATCTGCTTTGCAACCATAATTAGGTTGTATTATGTTATAACTTAACTCAACGTTTTGCCCTTCTAAAAGGGTGAAGCCGCCTTGTATTGAAATTGGTTCAATGCTTATGCTATCATCTAATTCAATTAAGTAACCACAACCATTTTGTGGATCGCTTGTTACTGTGCCTTTATGTTCGTAATTGCATGGGCGCGACCAAATTAAATTTTCATCATTAATTAAAGGTTGAACCTGGCTATAAGTATCATTACATTCTTCATTAGGAAATGAAAAGCCACCAATAAAACATTTTTCACCAGTATTGCAATTGTATAATGTGTTGGAAGCATCAATAAATTCGCATAAGGTGCTTATGTAAACATAATCTTCATTTTGATAATTGAAAGCATATATGCCTTCGGTACAATCAGGATAATTAATTGCATTTTGAACAAATTCTAATTCATAAGGATCTGTACAGTTTTGTTTTTCTTCAGGCCAAATTAAATTTTCATTAATAATTAATGACTCTACCTGGCTAAAAATTTCATCACATTCAGCATCAGGAAAGGCAAGCCCGCCAATATCACATTTTTTGCCTGTATTGCAGTTGTATAATGTGTTTGATATATCTTCAAATTCGCATACTGTATTTTTTGCGTTATCTATAAAAATAAAATCTTCATTTTGATACGAGAACGCATAAATAGCTCCAGTACAAGTATCGTTAATTGCGGCTTGCACAATTTCTAATTCAAAAGGATTAGCACAAGTATTTTTACTATCTCCGCAACTTTCTATACAAACATCATAGGTTTCAAAATTATTAGCATTGCCCTGGCAACCGCCGTAAATAAATTGGAGGCAATCACCCTCATCGGCATCAAAATAGTAACGTGGAATGTATGTTTCGCAAGGGCCTGAAACCAGAGGCAACTTACAAGTTTCGGAGGATGCACCGCAGCCAGGATCTGTAACTAATCGAATGTAATCTGTTCCACAGCCAGTTTCTGCATCGTAAACATAAATATCTTGCTCTTTTTCTCCGTTGCTTTTGTAGGTAATAAAGTTTTCGCCTGTTCCACCAGTAATTGTTTGTCCAGAAATAGCGCCTATTATGTAGCTGCCAGAACCACCTGTTGCAGTAACTCCAAATGTAAACATGCCTTCTCCGTCACAATATGGCTCGGTAGTTATGTAATACTCTGGTGCATCAATGTAGTTTACTTGAAAGCAATCGGTAATTGCATAGTTTGCTTCAGCATTTAATATTTCAGAAAAAGTTTCGGCTTCAAAGTTTGGTACATCACAGCTATAACGATAGTGGATGCCGTAATAGCAAACATCGGTAAAATAGCCTCTATTATTATCTAATATATTAAAACTACCATCGGGATAAACTCCTACAAAAACGTATTCGTTATCATCTGGTCCAGTCGAGTCTTTATAATCTGCATTTAATCTAACAAAGCCATCACCACATATATTTGGGTCAGAAACTATTTGGCCAGCATCTAACAAACAAGGGTTATTATTTTCACATTCAACTTCTACAATAAAAGTACCACAGGGTGGCGATACTGTATTTCCACCTGATGCTACAGTTAACTCGTAAACGCCAGCATTACTTATTATACTTCCTACTTCATAATTATTTCCATATTGATCTTCAAAAATAGCTATTTCAATACATTCATCTGTTGGTGCTCCAAAAATTGAAAAGGCTTCAATTTGTAAACCTTCTTCACAATTATAAAAAACGTTGCTTAATTCGCAAATTGGTGGCACTTCGCAACAAAAAGGTTGAAAAGGAACGCTAACTGATGTACTACAACCTGCAATAGAAGTTGCAGTTAATTCAATATTGCCATTTGGACTAATCGTACCTATTGGATCGCCACTAAAAACAGTTTCACCATTGGAGGCATTTATTACGGTATAGTTTGTAATGGTATCGTTAATAGAAAAATAAATTAAATCTTCACAGCAATTGCTGCAACTTAAATAGGCTTCTGTAAAAGCAAATTGGCTACATTTGTTGCAAGTCCATAAATCGTTTACCAAAGTAGCTTCTTCAAAAAAGTTTGGTAAGATGTTATTACAACCTTCATCATTAATGCCACCATTTATACAAACTTGAGTGCCATTTTCATCAAAAACAAAACCTATAGAATTACATGCAGGCGAAATATATTCGTGAGAAATATAGGTTTCGTTATTATAACAATATTGTAAAATTTCGGGGTCACATTCGCAGCCTTCGTCAGCTAATTCATTAATGTAATTATTTAGCCATTGCGGTAAGTTATCAGCATCAATAGGTTCGCAAGTCTCTTCACAGGCCCACAAATCGTTTACCAAAGTAGCTTCTTCAAAAAAGTTTGGTAAGATGGTAAAACAATCTCCTCCGGTAAAGCCACCATTTTGGCAAATTTGTGTACCATCTTCACTATAAACAAAACCAGCATAATCTGCGCAAAAAGGCGCATTGGCTTCATAAGAAATATAGGTTTCATTATTATAGCAATATTGTAAAATTTCGCCACCACATTCGCAGCTTAGCGTTGAAATAGTTTCGCTTAACCAAGCTGGTAAATTATCGGCATCTATTGCCTCGCATGTTGGTTGTTGTTCTCGTGCATTGCAAGCCCACTCACTTGTTGGTTCATTTAAATTATAAGTGGATAAACAATCTAAATTATCTCTATCAGTACAATATACTTCGCCATCTGTATCATATAATACTAATGCATCATTACTGTTAATGGCTACAAAGGTTTTTGCAGGTTCGTTGTAACGACTTACTACATTGTTGGCGCAATTTTTAATATTTAAACGAGTGGTTAACCAGGGAAAATCTTTTACCAAATTTAACAAAGGTGTTGACCAAATAAGGTTGTCTCTAATTAAATAATTTTCTAAAGGAAATTCGGTTAGATCACATTGTAGTTCTGGTAAAGTTCTGCCTTGTACATAGCAAATTTCGGCGGTAGCGCAATTGTATAAATAGTTAGGGTCGTCCACATATTCGCAAGCCGTTGAGCGGTACAAATAATTAGTGTTTAAATGTTGAAAGCTATAAACGCCATCGGTACAATTACGATCTAATAATGGGCTAAGCCAATCCATAAACAAAGGGTTTGAACAATCTTGTGTTACAGGGTTTGTTGGATAAATTACATTTTCATCGGTAAGAAGGGTTGAGAGTTGTTGCTCCAAATCGGCATTGCATTGGTCGCTTGGTGGAGTAAAGCCAAAAATATAGCAGAACGCACCTGTATTACAATTGTATAAAGTGTTACTCGCATCTGCCGCAATACACCCTTGTGTTGAGGTTGCATAAATATAGTTTTCATTGTTGTATACAAAAGCATAAATTTTATCTGTACAAGATGAACCAACGTAAGATTGTATCCAATCTAAAGATAAAGGTTCTTCGCATTGAGCTTTCGCATCAAAACTGTTTAGCAAAAATAAAGTTAATAGTAGGTTGTAAAAAACGATCAATCTAACTTTCATAAACATAATTTTTCTTTTATTAAAAAATGGTGAACAATTTTATAGACTACTGTAACCTGCTAAAAAGTTGGGTATTAAATTCAAATAAAAATTATAACAGTTACCAAACCTTATAAGAAATGCGAGATTTCTTGAATGTAAACCACTACTTGTTTGTTTGTTGTTTTTTATTCAAAAAAAACAATTCTGTTAACAGTTGTTTATAAATTAATTTCTTTTCAATAAACCAAAAGTATACCAATAAGCAACTAAAAACACTAACAAATAATTAAGTATGTAAGTGAATTTTATCAAAAAATTATTTTTTATTTTTCTATTTAATTGATTTTTAATTACTTACAATTCTTTCGTTTATATACTTGTGGATATGAGATCTATTTTCTATCTCTAATATTTAGTTTTTAAACTATTAACATTCATTAAAGTTAAGTAAAATTAATGCAATTCATTCTAAAAAAATGAACACCAGGCTGATTTATGAAATTATTATCGCTATCACAATTTTGAAGTATTTTTTCTAAAATGGCTTTCGGTTTCTAAAATTATTTCCACTAAAATTTTCTTTTTTTTACAAAACTTTCCATTTACAGTTCTTAAAAAAGTACTAATAATAAAAACCTTCAGTTTAAAAACATACTTACCACAACCAAATTAAAACGCCAAAAATTAATAATGCTAAAGCAACCATTTGATTTTTGTAATTGGTAAAAAAGTTTGTGCCCTCTAAACCTTCATTAATGTAAGCTTTGTTAAACGTAAGTGTGTCCAGCTGTGCTTCTGTTGGCGGTGGCGTTAATCGGCTTATTACCACAAAAACAATAGCACTTAAAAATATCATTAAGCCAACATTTATTGTAAAATGTAAATGCCACATATTAAACAAACTTAATACAAATGTAATAATGCCAAATGCTGTACCAATTAGCAAAGTGTAAAAAGAAGCATCGGCTGTACCACGTTTATAAAAAGCACCCATTAAAAATATTACTACTATTGGTGGAACAATAATTGAAAACATCTGTTGTAAGTAAGCCCACAGCCCAGTAAAATTTTGAATTTGTGGTGCCCATAAAGCGGCAATTAACATAAATACAATTGTAGCAGTTCTGCCATAACGGGTCATTTCTTTTTCGGTTATATTTTTGCGGTTTGGTTTAATAAAATCTATTACCAATAAAGTTGATGAGGAGTTTAATGCCGAATCAACACTTGACATAATTGCCGATACTAAGCCTGCTAATACTAAACCAACCAAACCAATTGGCAATACTTGGGTAACTAAAAAAGGGAAAACTGCATCTGCCGTTTCAATACCTGGGTAAATGCTAATAGCCATTGCCCCTGGAAACACCATTATAAATAAAGGTATAATTTTTAAAAAACCGGCAAGAGTAACACCCCAGCGTGCATCATTTATTGAGCGAGCAGCCAAAATACGTTGAACAATATATTGGTTGGTACTCCAATACCAAAAACCGAGAAAAGGAACACCTACCAATAAACCGGGCCAGGGTACCGTTTTATCATCTAATGGCCGTACTACCGAAAAATGATCTTTGGGTACTGAGCTTAAAACTTTTGACCAAGAAAAATCTAACTTTGAAAATAATATATAGGTTAAAACACCGCAGCCAATAATTAAAATAACCGACTGAATGGCATCGGTATATATTACTGCTTTTAAACCTCCAAAAGCGGTATAAATACCAGCCACTAATGCCAGTATTAAAACCGTTTGCCACAGTATTAAATTTGGAAAGAAGGCCTGCAATACCAACGAGCCAGCATACAAAGCCGCGGCCGTTTCAATAACAATTGTTGTAAATATGGTTACTCCCGAAAAAAACAATTGCGAACGCCTGTCGAATCTTTTCTCTAAATATTCAGGAACGGTGGTAACGCGGTTTTTTAAATATAAGGGTATAAAAACTAAAGCCGCTACTATTAAAGGTAAGCCACTCATCCACTCATAAACAGAACCAACAATGCCACTTTCATAAGCCGCACCTGATAGGCCAATAATAGTGGAACTGGAAATATTTGAAGCAAATAATGACAAACCAATAAAGCCCCAACCAAAAGATCTGCCTCCTAAAAATAAATCTTCACTTGTTTTGGCTCTGCGTGAAACCCATAAACCAATTAAAAGTACAATAGCAAAGTAACTAATTACAATGGCTATATCTATGTTGCTAATTGTTGCTGCTCCCATATCTTTATATTTTTTTCATTTTAATTAATCCACTAACTGGCACTTCAAAATATTGAAAACCTTTGTGTAACTGTTTTGTTTGTTCTGTAACAAGCTCACCTACACAATTAAAGGTGCTTATTTTATAGTTTGGTGTATCTTCCGCTATTTTTAAAATAATTGAAGTACTAGTTTTTCCGTTTAAAATATCAATTTCAGCTTGTGAAGTATTTACACTAACTAAAACATCTTCATAAACAGCATAAATTGCTTTTTGCTTTGTGGTTGATTTTAAATAGGTATAATTACTTAAAGGTGCAAAAGCTTCAAATTGCCCGTTCATAAAAACGGTAGCATTATTTTTCCAATAATTAATAAAGTGTTCAACCATTTTTAAATGTGGTGTTTTTATTTTGTTAAGCAATACCGAAATTTGAGGCACTCCAAAAATAGCATTTACCAATTGCAAAGCGGCAATTTCAACAACTTCTTCTTTATGCCATATTATCATATCTGAATGAACAGCCGTTTCACCGCACAACAATTTTACATCTGTAATTCTAATGCGATTACTAACTGGGTCGTTAGGGCAATCAAAAGCTCTAAACATGTTGCCATACTTTCTTAAAGCTGGCCCAACGTATCGTTGTCTAAATTCTATGGCCAAGTTGGGTTTAATGGTTTTTAAAGATTTCATAGCATCCATTAATAAACGATCAACCGCTTCATTTACATTTGCATAATCTCTGCCATCGGCTTTCGTTAAATCAGTTTCTGGGTATACTTTAAAGTCATCAATAAAATCTAATTTTAAGGCATCTACATTCCAATATGCTACTGCTTTTGTATAAATTTCAATTAAATATTTTCTTACTTCGGAGTAACGTGGATCAAAAACCGGCGCCCATCTATGGTTTTCTGTTAAAAATTTACCTTTAAATTGTTGATATGACTTGGAGTGCTTACCGCAAAAAGGTACAGAAAACCATAAGCCCAATTGCATACCAGTTTGGTGTATCTTTTCTACAAAGTCTTTTATATTAGGGAAACGATCAGGTTGCCAATCGCCAGTAAAATCGTAGCCTCTGTTTGTATCCATAGTTTGCCAACCATCATCAATAATAATTAAATCGAAGCCTAATTTTTTGGCCGTTTTACATTCTTCTATTAAACTATCTTCCTGTAAATTTTGATGATAGTTATACCAAGTTGAATACAAAGGCGCTTTAGCAATTGCCGGAACTGTGCAAGGTTTTAAATTTTCGAAACCAGCCCACCAGTTACTCACTTCTTGTACGGCTTTAAAAAATTGAATGTTTCTAACGTCAACCCTTACTTTTGCTTTGTAATGTTCAATGGCTGGGTGTGGCTCACTAAAAAAAGTGATGTGGCAATACAAAAAGCAATCTTCTTCTCGCAACAAAACGTTCATTTCAATTAAATTAATTACATCCGAACAGGCAATGCTTACCACGTTCTCATCGCTATGCCCAAACACACACAAAACGGGTGCATCTACCGAAATACGCGATCTGTGATGATCTAACTCCCAATCGTAACGCAAACGTTTGTCGTGTATATCGCCACAACGCCAAACGCCTTTTACTTTTAAAGCAGGTAATTTAAACCGCAAATGAATTGGTTTTGGTGAAACCGCTTTGTTAGCTTTTATATTAAAATGAATAGAATACAAGCCATCTGCCTCATTTTCTACTTTGGTTTGCATGGCAAAACTTTCATCTTCGCTATGCAAATCAATTTTCGGAAAACTGCTTATTTCAATCGTTCTATCCATTTAAACACGTTTATGTTTTTTCATAACCATTATATTTTTTAAGAAGCGAAACCACCTGGCTTGTAGAAATACTACTCCCGCTTTTCGCTCAAATACCTGTTTTGCCAAACCTGCAAAGCCACGCTTCAACAGGTATAACCGCTACAATCGGGGCTAACCATATAACTTCGCAGCCTCGTAAGTGTTTTTCATTGTTTCTATTACATCTCCTCAATGCAAACAAAAAGGATGACAATTCTTTTCTCACTTAATAATTCATAATTTCTAATTCATAATTAATCACTCCGCCATTTCATAAATACAAACTTTCTCTTCATCTGCAACCCATATTTTTTTATCAAAAACAGTAATATCACTAACCGCACTTGTATTGGCAAAACCTGTTTTAATGTTTGGCAAAATTTCAATATTAAAATCAGCGTCAATTTGAGCAACTATTAAACCTAATCCTCCCAAATTACTTTGATGTGTTTCTAAGCTATAATCATTCATACCAAAAAGTAAAGTATTATGTTCTTCATTTATAAAATTGCATTTCACAATTGTATTAATGCATGATAATTGTAATTCTTGTGGTAATGCCTTTATGCTAAAGTTTAACTCCCCTTCATTAATCAAAGCTATGCTTTGCAGTTCGTTTACTTTTTTAATTTGGTAAGTTGCTTTATCAAAATTACTTAACAAATCTTCAAAAGTAGCATTGCCGTATTGTTTGTAGTTAGGGTAAAACTGTTTAACAATTGGAAGCTGTGCTGCTATATCATCGCGAGTATGATAAGGGTATGTTTTTGTGTTACCGTTTTCATCATTTAAAGTAAAACCTATTAGCGGATCGTTTTTGCCATTTCCATCTAAATCACCAACCACCAACTGCAAAGGGTTTGCTTTACTTGCCTTCAGTCTTGAGTTTAACCCAAGGTTACCTAAAACCAAATCCATGTCGCCATCGCCATCTAAATCATCTGCGAACACACAACGCCATAAACCGCTTAAGTTTTTAAAGGCAGCTATATTTTGTTTAACTAATTTACCTTTTTTGTTTATGTAAACTAATGGTTGCATCCATTCACCAACAATAATTAAATCTACCCAACTATCTGCATTTAAATCAGCCCAAATTGCATCGGTAATTAAACCTAATTTTTCATTGCCAAGTATTTCCATAATTTTGTTTTCAAACTCTTTACTATTATTTAGCCAAAAAGCTGAAGGCGAGGTTTGCGGAAAAAATTGTGGCATTGAATGACTGCCGACAAACAAATCAATATCTCCATCTTTATCAAAATCAGCCGGAGCAATGCAAGTAGATAGTGTTGAGTTTTCAATAAAGTATTCTCCTACGTCGTAAAAAATACTATCTTCATTTATTAAACCTGCATCCATATGAAAAATTTTATTGTTGCGCTCGTAGAAACCCCCATACGCAACATAAACATCTTCATTTCCGTCATTATTAAAATCAAAAAATTCCGCATCAAAAACAAACCTGTTACCATCTCTAAAAGATTGTTGTTTAGTTAAGGTAGCTCCATTGTAATACATCTCTGATGATTTCTCACCCGATCTTCCAACAAAAACAAAAGACTGCCCATTTTTGAAAGTGTTAGATTTTGCTACCACATAACCTTTTAAACTATTTTGTTTTAATAGAAGTGGTTGAATACTATAATCGTGAGTTGTTTTGGCTTGCTCAGTTATCATTAAGGTATCTTTTAATACAAACAATTCAGACCTTTCTGTAGATGTAGCAATTGCATTAGCAGCCTTTGAGTCTTCAATATTAACAAACAGTTGTTGATTGCTTTTTACATTTTCTTTTTTTGTGATGCTTCCGTTATGCCATTCAATAATTAAACTATCAATTGTTGTTGCATTGTTTAAACCAAAATGCAAAATTGGTTCTACCGTTGAAAGATAACCTCTAACTGGAGCTAACATTTTTTGTTGCAACGCTCCGTTTACCCAAAGGCTTACTTTAGTGCCAATGGCATCTTTGTTAAATTGAGTTCCTTCTAATTTAACTTTCAAATAATTACCACCTTGTTTATTTTCAATAATAAATGCAGGTTCATTAATGTTGTTTACTACCAAGTCTAAATCGCCATCCAAATCTAAATCGGCATAAGCTGCACCATTACTTAATGAAGGTGCATTATTAAATGTAGTAGTAGTTAAATTTTTAAATTGAAAATTGCCTTTGTTTTCAAAATAAGCATTGTTTAATTTTACTGCATCTTGTTGTTGTAAGTTTACAAGTAGTTCTTTTTTAACAGCTTCTTCTTTTGCAAATGGATTGTTTTGGTTGTTGTAGTTTATAAAATCTAAATCGGTAATATTAGTAGCGTAACCGTTGGTAATGTATAAATCGTTTAAACCATTATTGTTAAAATCGGCAAAAAGTGATGCCCAACTCCAGTCGGTTTGGTAGATGTTGCTATAGGTTCCAATTTCTGTAAAAGGTAAAAGTTGCTTGTTGTTTATACCATTATGTTTTTGCAATACATTTTTTATAAATTGATGATGATAGTTTTCTTTAAGGCTTAATAAATATTTGTCATAATTCATTCTGCCCAACATTGTTTTTTGGCGAGCATTGGTGTAGGGCAACATATCTACCACTATAATTTCTTCTAAGCCATCGCTATTTAAATCAGCAGCATCTACGCCCATACTGTTGTAACTGGTATGCACTAAAACTTGTTCAGAGGATTCGGTAAATGACTTTCCTTCATTATTAATATAGAATAAATCATCACTTATAAAATCGTTGGCTACGTACACATCTAAAAATCCATCATCATTTACATCGGTTAAAACCACGCCTAAGCCAAAGCCCGGTTGGTTAATTTTCCAGGCTTTTGAGGCATCTTTAAAAAACAATTCGCCTGTTTCTGCTTGTTGGTTTAATAAAAATTTGTCGAAGCTTTTTTTTGATGCATAACGTTTTGGTTTGGGATAATTTTTATTGGTTGGGTCTACATGGTTTTGTAATTGATATACATCTAAATCACCATCTTTATCTGCATCAAAAAAAACAGCTTGTTGGCTGTAGAGGTCTGTTGCTAAACCAATAGTAGTGGCTTGTTCGGTAAATTCTATTTTATTTTTGGTAGATGTGTTGATATATAGTAAGTTTTTACATTGACCGGCTTCGCAATTGTAACCACCAACACTTAAATATATATCTTTTAAACCATCGTTATTAATATCAACAATGCTAATGCCATTTATCCAATCAGATGTTTGTATAGCATTGTTTTTTTCAAAATTAAAATTGCCTTTGTTAATGTATAATTGTGAACTTAATTGATTAGCGCCGAAAAAAATATCGGGCAACGAATCATTATTAAAATCGGCAATAGCAACACCAGCTCCATTATATAAATAATGAAAATCTAAAATATTTATTGCTGCCGTTGGCTTAATCACATTATTGAATTGAATACCAGTTTTGTTTTCAGGTAGATATTGAAAAGCATATTCTTCTGTTTGGCAGGCTGCAAACAAAATCATAAAAAAAAAAGAAACACCAAGTAAGCGGTAGTTCATACCAAAATGATAAAAATATGCCAGACTGAATTGTATTTGCTACATCAGCCCAGCATAATATTAGACTAATAACCTGTGTTTTGTTTTAAGTTTGCATTTGCAGCTATTTCACTAACTGGTATCCAAAGGTATTCATCTCTACCCTCGGTAAAAGTGCCACCACTTAATGATTTTGGATGATCGCCGTGCAATGAAGTTGTTCCCAAATATTCATCTGCCAAGCCCCAACGTACCAAATCGAAATAACGGTGACCTTCGCCAGTAAGCTCCAACACCCGCTCATCAATAATTGCTTGTTGTACTTCGCTTTGTGATAGCCCTGCATCTAAAGTATTTACTAATGCTCTATCTCTTACAATATTAATATTGGCAATAGCTTCTGCTGTTTTACCTTGTTCGTTTTGTGCTTCTGCCAACATTAGCAATACATCGGCATAGCGAATGATGCGCCAGTTGTTGCCAACATTAGTTCCTAAAAAATCAATTTCGCTGCGTTCGCCCAAATCTAAACCTGCATATTTACGAGTAAAAATGGCTTCCATATTTTCTGATTCAGCTAATGTAATGTCTTCTGCAAAGTCGGTCTTAAATTCAGTACCGCCATAACCTGTTGAACCTTCATAATCATAGGCTAAAGTTGCATTACGACGAACAGTTTCGCCATTGGCTTCAAATATATTTTTTACCCAACTATTTACATAATGCGATTGATCTGGCGATTTTGAGGGTGGTGCATAATCAATATGGAAATTACCCATTGTGCCAACACCTGGTAAATCTACTCCCCAAGAGAAAGTTTCTAAACCCAGATATTGCAGTTCAAATACAGACTCCTGATTGTTTTCATTGTCTATACCAAAGTTATCTTGATATTGCTCTGCTGTTAATAAACTGTAGTTTCCGCTGCTTACCACTTCTATTAAAGCAGTTTCAGCTGCTGCCCAGTTACCTCTGTATAAATGACTTTTACCCAGTAAGCTTGTTGCTGCACCAGCTGTTGCTCTGCCGGTATTTGCACCATCCCAGGAGGCGGGTAGTAGAGTTTTTGCTTGTTCTAAATCTGCTATTATTTGATCCCAAACAGCATCGGGCGAAGCTTGTTCAGGAAAGTATTCGTCAAAACTTTTAGGTGTGCTGGTAATTAAAGGAACATTTTGAAATAGGTTGACTAAATACCAGTTGGAGAAAGCTCGCATAAAATATGCTTGGCCCGTAAGGCCGTTGCGTTGCGCTTCGTCTGTTACAGCATCGGCACTCATATTTTCTAATATTGAATTGGCACGATAGATACATTTGAACGGCTCTTGCCAAACTTCGGTAGCCCAACGCGCAACACCAGGTACGCCTTGCAAAGTAGAAAGCGCAGTATTGGCATCAAAAGGACGAACGTTAAAAACATCTGACCGAAGCATTGCGCCAGTATGAATAATTCTACCCCAAAAAAATGTATTTGTAATTGGGTGATACATGCCATTTACGGCTTTTTCAAAATCGTCGGGTGTTTGCCAAAATGTATCGGCATTAACGGAGTTATTATTTGATTGGTTTAACAAATCTTCATTGCAGCTATAAAAAGTAAATACAGTTGCAAAAAAGATCAAACTTAAAATTCTTAATATATTTATATTTTTCATTATTTTATTAGTTTAATTTGGTTTTAAAAATTGGCTTGAATACCAAACATAAAAGTTTGAGTGTTTGGGTAAGCTCTTATATCAACACCTCTACCTAATAATGGATTTACTGATGCTACCGGAGCACCGAAACCAAAACTAGAACGGTCGCCCGCAGCAGAGGAAACATCAGGATCATAACCAGTATAGCCTGTTAAAGTTAGTAAGTTTTGGCCTGTTACAAAAAGGCGTAAACTGCCCAGCCAATCGCCAACTTTTTCACCACCTAAGGTATAACCAATTTCTAGTGAACGTAAGCGAAGGTAAGAACCATCTTCCACAAAAAAGTCGGATGGTGCTCGGTTACCACCAGCATCGGTTGCAGTAGCACGTGGTACATCTGTGTTTGTATTTGTTGGTGTCCATGCATCATTCATTAAAGCTAATTTATTACCATCTGCCCAAACTGTATTAAAAAATTTAGGCATATTATAAATTTCATTGCCTTGCACACCGTTTAAAAACACACCAAAATCTATTGCTTTAAAGTTGCCGCCAAAAGTAAAGCCATAAGTAAAATCTGGAGTTGGGTCGCCCAAAATAAGTTGATCCATATCGTCAACTATTCCATCATTATTTTGATCTACTCTAATTAAATCACCTGGTTGCACTAAGTCTTTTCGCACATTATCGTTTGCTATGTTCGGATCATTGTCAATTGCAGCTTGATCGGCATAAACACCTGCTGTTTGGAAGCCCCAAAACACACCTGGTGCTTCACCAACAATAAAACGATTAACAGTAGTTAAATCTTCGGTAACTGCCGGGCCAAGTATTGGATTTGGAAGTACGGTTACTTCGCTATTATAAGTTGCAAAATTAGCACTAAGCTCCCAATTAAAATTACTAGAACTGCTGTTTCTATATAAGGCTTCTAACTCAAAACCATTGTTTTTAATAGATGCTGCATTACGAATAATTGGGTTACTTGTACCAGAAGTAGAGGGTACGTTTACTGCTGCCAATACATCTTCTGAGTTTTTAATGTAATAATCTGCACTTAATAATAGTTGGTTAGATAGAAAGCCTATGTCGGCACCAACATTAGTTGTGGTGGCTACCTCCCATTTTAAGTCGTCGGCAACAAAGGTAGTTTGAGCAAAGCCAGTTCGTAAAACGCCATTAAACGAAACTTCACTATTTAAACCTATTGTTGGCGTATAGGCATAATCTGGTATGTTTTGCGAACCAAGTGTACCATAACCTGCCCTAATTTTTATACGGCTAACTACACCATCTTGCTGAAAAAAGTTTTCGTTGTGTAAATTCCAACCTAAAGAAATAGATGGGAACACACCAGCACGGTTGCCTTCTGGAAATTTTGATGAAGCATCTCTACGTAATGTTGCTTGAAATAGATATTTGTTATCGTGGCTATAGTTTACTCTGCCAAATATTGATTGCAATCCACTTATATTGTTGAAACCTGTTAAACCAATTACTTCGCTTGTTGGTGCGGCACCTGTTACTGTAATATCATTGTTAGGTGTATTTCTTACAAAAATACCATTATTACTAGCTACTATTTTTTGCCTGGTATAACCTACTACCGCACTTAAATTGTTGTTTGTGCCAAATGTAGTATTGTAGTTTAAAGTTGGTTCTACTAAGGTTAATAAGTAATCGCTATTTATATTAACTATGCTGTTTTTTGGGTTAATATTAAATATTGCATCTGTTTCGCTCATAAAATATGTTGGTGTAAATATGTTTAGAAATTCATCTGATTTATCTGCACCAAAGTTTAGTTTTACATTAAAATCGTCGGTAATATCGTATTGAAAATTTACGTTACCAAACAGCTTAAAGGCATTTAAGTTATTTTCTTCTACAGCTGCTTGCGCATATTTATTTGAACCACCAAAACCGTGTATACTTGCATCTGGTGCTTCAAAACCGCCTTCATTATTTTCGTTGGTTTCTGCAAGTATAGGCGCAGTTGAACCATCGAAACCAAACCAACGGTTTTCTTCTAAGTTACTTTCTTGTATTGATAAAGATTGATTGATAGTTAAACGCCCTAATTTAAAACGACTGTTTACTCTACCATTTAAAGCATTAAAACCTGAGCCTATTAAAATACCATCTTGATTAAAATAGTTACCAGAAAGAAAATATGAGGCTTCTTCTGAGCCACCAGAAACGGAAATTCCCATATTTTGAATATTGCCTGATTGCAAAGACAAATCTTGCCAATTAGTATTAGGGAAATTATCTTCTAAGCTAAAACCTGTATTATCGTTAAGCTCTAACTGGTTTCTAAAAGCAGTAAATTCTGAGCCTGTCATTAAATCAAGCTTATTGCTTGGTGTTTCTACACCAGTTCTTAAATCAACTGTTATGTTTGCTTTGTTTTCAGTATTACCTCTTTTTGTAGTAATAATTACCACACCATTTGCGGCACGAGAACCATATATAGCAGAAGAAGCTGCATCTTTTAATACTTCAATTGATTGAATATCTTTTGTGTTTAAGAAGTTCATATTATCAGCAAAAGTGCCATCAATAACATATAATGGATAAGAGTTGGTAATAGAACTTACGCCTCTAATAAAAACATTGGTATCACCACCTGGCTGTCCGCCATTATTTTCAATTTGAACTCCAGCCATTTTACCTTGTAATACTGAGCTAGCACTACCAGCTACTAAACTTTTAATATCTTTACTTTGAATAGAAGTTACCGAACCAGTTAAATCGCTACGCTTTTGCACACCGTAACCAATTACTACAACTTCATCCATTAGCTCGGTATCGCCTTCCATCATTACATTTACAAGGTCTCTTCCATCAATATTAACCACGGTTTCCTTCATACCCAAATAATTAATGCGTAAGGTATTGCTGCCCTCGGGTACATTTAATTTAAAGTTACCATCAATATCGGTAGTAGTACCAATATTGGTTCCTTCAACAACAATAGTTGCTCCAATTACAGGATCATTAAATTGGTCGGTAATTTTACCAGTTAGGGTTTGCGCCATTACAAACTGACTTACAGTTAGCAACATCATTAACATAACAACTCGTTTAAAGCCGTATTTGCCTCTGGTTAAAAAGCGATTTTTTAAAGTTTTTACTTTTGGTTTCATAATCAATATTTAAAAATTAGTTTTTATATTAAGTTTTACAAGGATTTTCTTCTGTATAATTCCACTTTTAAAATTTCTTTAACAGGTGTTTTATTTAAAACAAATTTGGCGGCCTTTGCTGCCATGTAATCAAAATCTGCAAAAAAGGTGGTAATGCCGCCACTAATAATTTCTTTAACCGGGCTGTCGTTGGCAGAAAGAATACCTATATGTTTGCCTACTTCTAAATTTTGTTGCTGCGCATCTTTTAGTAGTTTCCATAAATCAACATCGCCAATAGTTATGTAGGCGCAATTTTTTTTTAGTAGATGCGATTGATAGTAATTTTCAACAACTCCGTTTAACTGGTGTTTCTTAATAAAATATAAAAATGCTTTTTTAATGTTTTTAGGATAATCTGAATCTTTTCGATAAAACAAAATAATGCTCTTAAAAGATTTTAATTCTTTTAGCAATTGCTCAAATACTCTTAAAGTAGTTTTGTAAAACTCTTGTGCAATGTAAGAGTATTGTTTACCCAAGTTTTCAAAGCGATCAATAATTAATAATTTATTAGGTTGAATACCGGTTAGTACCTTTTGTGTAATTTTATTATGAATTGGGGCTACTACATACATACCATATTTGCCAGTAATGCTACTAATAATTTGTTCGTACTGTTTTTTATTATTATGATGAAAGAAGACTTCAATTTTTACATCTTCTCCTAAAGCTTCTCTAAAAGTGTTATAAAATATTTCTTGAAAAGAATGAAAAGCATAAAGTACCAAAGCCACTTTAAGTTTTTGTTGGGTATTTACATCATCAACATAAAACCCAACACCTTGCCTTGAACTGATAATGCCTTTATCTTTTAGATTTTTGTATGCTGTAACAACAGTTTCGCGTGCTACACCCAGTTCTGCAGATAAGCCATTTACGGAAGGTAGTAAGTCACCTTTTTTAAATTCGCTATCTGCAATAGCTTCGCTTATGCCATCCACAATTTTTAAATATTTTGGATAGCCATTTTCTTTTTTTAGGGCTTTAATTTTTGCAATAGCTTTCATTATTGCTGGTTAGTTTACTGTACTGTACTGTGCTAATATAGAGAGAAAGCCGATATTGTCAAAATTATGCTAAAAAAAATTATTTAAAAAGATGATTTCTTAACGCCCAACACGTTAATAACCGAGAAGAATTTAGCTTGCATTAAGGCTAAACCCTTCTAAATTTCGATCTGGTGTTTTAAATTTCAAACTGAAGATGGGATTGCCAATTCTTTAAAATCTGAAAATAATAATGTGTTTTTAGAAATGTAAAATTAGTTTTAGAACGCTTAACTTATAAAAAAAGCCCAACCAAAATTGGTCGGGCTTTCCTTTTATATTTTTAATACTAATTTAGTTAGGATGCACGTGAAATTTAAGCATTTCTGTTACGGTATGCTCTTCATCTTCATGGTTGTGCTCGTCATCTTCATCGTGGTTGTGCTCGTCATCGCCGTGTGGCCAAACTTTTGCTTCAACTATCCAGTTAGTATGGCCTGCAACACCATTTGCTTCGGTTAAAGCTAAATCGGCATGAATTTCATAATTTCCTTCTGTTGCGTGTACGTGTTCATCAGTTGGGCCATCATATAAAACTACGCTATGATCATCTTCTTTGTAAATTTTTACATTTACATTGTGTATCGTTTCGCCAGTACTGCTTGTAAAGTTTACGTGTAAGTGTACCTCATCGCCTACTTTTTTATCGTCGGCATTGGGCGACATTATGCGAACCTCGTAACCATATTCCATATCCTGATCATCATCTTTGTCGCAGGCATTAAAAAATAAGAGACCTAAAATTGATAGACTTAAAATTAAATTTTTTTTCATTTTTTTTATGTTTTATTTTAAAACGCAAATTTAAAGCTACAAAATGAAAAATGCAATCATAGTTTTTCTTTTATGCATATTTATAATTGATTAATAATTTTTATTGAAATAAATTAGACCTTAATAAAGTAAATTGTTTTATGTTTTTTACCTCAAAAAAAAAGTTATTTTAGTTTAGCATTATTAGCCTTTACATAAGCCTCCCAACTGTTGTATTTTTTATCACCTTGTATTGCATTGCGCTGGTAAAAATGGCACAAAGCCAGCGAAATAGCATCAGTAGCATCTAAAAATTGTGGTTTATATTCCATTTTTAATAATTGTTTTAACATAGCGGCTACTTGCTCTTTACTAGCATTTCCGTTGCCAGTTATAGATTGTTTTACCTTTTTTGGGCTGTATTCAATTACTTTTACATTAGCTAATGTTGCGGCAACCATTGCTGCGCCTTGTGCCCTGCCAAGTTTCAACATTATTTGTGCATTTTTGGCATAAAATGGAGCTTCAATAGCCATTTCGGTTGGTTGGTCGCGTACAATTATTTTGGTTAAGGCTTCTGTAATGGCTTTTAATTTTAAGCTATGTTCTTTAATATGATCTAACTGAATAACGCCGGCACAAACCAAATTGACTTGTTTTTTTACTACTTCAATAATGCCGTAACCTAATACTTTTGTGCCGGGGTCAATGCCTAATATTTTTAATGTGCTTGTTTCCAAATAACTATTGTGTTTTGCTTACCAGTCGTTTTCTTCTAATTGAAATAATTCACTTACCTCTATTTCAAAAATTTTTGCCAAACGCAAAGCTAATACAGTTGATGGAACATATTTACCTAATTCCACGGCATTTATAGTTTGGCGGCTTACATTTATTAACTCTGCTAAGGCGGCTTGAATAATGTTTTTTTTGGCCCGTTCTACTTTAATGCTATTTTTCATCCAATTTACATTCTCTATTATAAGTTTTAACAAAAAAATCAAAATGTAAATAAATGATTATTTTTATCTATATTGGATAGGAATTTATAATCTTAGAATGCCTTTCAAGATCATTTAACATCGAATAAAAAATTATCAATTGGAATTAAAAGAGAAAAACAAATCAACCCTTCAAGAAATTGCAGACATAATGAGTTATAATTATGTTTCCAGTTCTTTTAAAAGAAGCGAGTTAGTTGATAACAAGGATTCAAATTTGAAACTCAATTTTGCTGAAAAGTTTTTTCTTGACCCAGAAGGCTTTTTAAACAGGATGGGTAAAGTGAAAGAGTGGAGATCAATTGCAATTTTTGGCGCCGGGGCTTCATATTCTGCTTTTAAATCTATTCCATTGGCAAATAAGTTTATTGAAATTTTAAAAGAGAAAGAAAATTTTTCCTTTAAAGAAATTATGAAACTCGGACCAATACACGATCGCTATAAATATCTGGCAAGTAAATTAGACGACCATAAAACCAAATTTAATTCTGAAGAAAAATTAGATTTTGAAACAGAACTTAGTGTATTGTCTAATATATATGACGAAAACTCTATAAAACAGTTGTTAAAGGAAATATATGGTTTTAGATATCCTGTATCTCCTGTTTATGAATTTATTGCGCATATGTTTAGGCATAGAATGATGGATGTAATACTTAATTTCAATTTTGATGAAATTTTGGAACAAGCAATTGAAGAAGAAATTGGCAATGAAAACTACCATTTAGTTATATCCGACGGGCATTGTAAATCATTACAGGAGTTTTTGGTTGAAGATAGGTTAAAGGCTCCTATTTATATAAAACCTCATGGTACAGCAAGCCATAATTCAACATTAAGGTTTACAAAGGACTCTTATTTTAATATTCCTCCAGAAATGAATATTCTGATTAAGGGTATTTTCAATGGGCAATTTTCTGACAAACCCAATGATGATAGTGATTTAGAAAGAATAAATGTTTTTGTATTGGGCTTTGGCATGAAAAGCATTGAATTGAACAGAATTTTGATCGAAATTTTAGAAGATAAAAAAAAAGTAATACACATATATTATTTTGATCTTGAAAATAATCGAGAAAAGGTTTTAAAAAATAAAAAATTAACTGGGAATGATGATCTGGACAATAGTAAACATTTAAAATTAAAATTCATTGGCATAGATGACAACTATAAGTTGATTAATTGCCTCGAAGATTTGTGGAGTTATATAGATGGAAATTTCATCCCTAAATATAAGCCCAGGGGGCTGGCACGGCATAATATAGTGCTGGATTTGTTTTATCGTAAGAACGATGCTATTTTAGATGCTATTGATGGGGTCAATACAAAAGCAGGATTTTTAAATTCGTATTTTAAGGAAAGTGAATATTTTTATGATAGAACAATTATAGAAGTTGCAATTGCATTAATCAAATCTAAAGGCCATATTGAATTAGCAAGTTTGATGGAAGAAAGAGTTGGAATGTTCTACGATCTTTACAGAGAAAAGAAAAAGAATAATTTTGTTGAATTATCAGAAATTTGTGAAGAAATATTTGGACTGAAGCAAGAAAAAAGTTACGGTAGAAATTTATATTCTTTTCCACGAAAAGAAAACAAAAATATGAAAAAGAGCGAGAATAGCCCTTATAAAAACCTAAGCAAGCATATTTGGGAATTACTTTCAAACTTTGCTCATTATACAGAGAAACCAAAATTAAAATTTAGTGGTTCGCTAAAAAAAACTATTACGAGAATTTCAAAAGAAAAAGACACCATGATTAAATATTTTGATGAGCTCTATTTTTCATTTACATCGGATATAAAATTTAACTTTACCGATAAATCGTTTTACATATTTGATAGTTGCAAAAAGGAAAACATTCTACATACAAACCTTGCATTAACATATAATTTTTACGACCAACTTTCTAATGAGAAAGAATGGAGTCACCTAATTTCAATAAGCGAAAGAGGTAAATTGATCGAAAGAATAAAACATTGGGATTTGGAACTATTCAATAGTCTACAGCAATCTGATAAAAAGATATTCTTAATTACTGCCGATGTAACTGACGATTCACTAAAAAATAAAAATAATATTAGTAGGCTTTTAGTGAATAATACCGTTCATGAGTTACCATATTGGTTTCATAATGATCATATGGCGGTTTTTTTAAAAGAAAAAGAAAATGTCAAAGAGGATAATGAAAAATCACTTTGCGAGACATATTGTAAGAATTTCTTCTTTGTGAAAAGTATATATTACCACAGGAATGGTTATGATAATAAAATAAACCCGGTACTATTTAATGGTGAAGGTTCAAATAAAAAAAACCATTTAATGTTACTGGAAAAATTTTGGGCTTACTATAAAAGTTCAATTGTTTACTCTAACCCCAAAGCTACATATCCAAAGAAGTTGCTTCATTTTCGAAATCAAGAGGAAATTCAGGAGGAACTTAAAGAGCAATTAAAAGATGTTTTGACAGGCAAATTAAAAATCGTTTAACAAAATATTGACACATTTGTGAACATATACAGGTCAATCGGGTTATAATTTAGGCAATCCACATTTTGGATGTTGATATTAAAATCAGTATTTTTTCATTAAATAG
>ENA-ORXT01000460-ORXT01000460.1-marine-metagenome-genome-assembly--contig:-NODE-460-length-65001-cov-8.714343_pt1 | contig 65001 bp, 58 predicted proteins | sample MGYA00237868_ERZ511482 | MGnify/ENA metagenome assembly ERZ511482 | reverse complement strand
TGGCAATGCATGTAAAGTACTTAAATTTTTAAATTTTTCTAATTTAAATAAATTGGACTTGACTCCAATCAAAATATAAGCTACTTTGCGTCTATATCGTTTAAATAATTCTTGAATAATATAATTTTTTTAAGCAACGAAATTCAAAGTAAAGGAGTCTCTACAATAAATGAGAAGCTCTTTTAATTAGCGAATTTAATTATTTCATCAAAATCAGCGCAGCTAAATTTAGCGCAGTATTCGTGTTACCTAATTTTTAACTTATTGGTTCAAATGTATCCCTATGATCTTACTGGTCAATAATAGGTATTACTCAATGCGTGTATTTTGAGCTAAGCCTTATGTGCTTTATTCAAATTTATATGTGCACACTACAGTTTATTGAATAAATATTTTATTAATAATAAAAATTTCAAATCATGCGAAAAACATTCATCAATTTCATGTTATTTATTTTATTTTCACTTACAGTACAATTTGTTAATGCCCAAAACCTCAGAGTAGTCCCACTACCTGCGCAATCCAATTTTGAAGCGCCGGCGGATTGTCATAAACAAATTGCTGAACTCTTGTACATCGAATTATCTGAAGATGATTTTAAAGTACCGAGTAGAACATTCTGTCGTGTATTTTTTGATGTTGATGGTCAAATTACAAATGTAAGAACAAGATCTAGAAATGCATCTCCAAAGTTAGTTGACCATTTAAATTTTTTATTAAGAGAAACTAGCTATTGCTGGGAAACTCCTATGGACCCCAAAGACATAGTATATAGTTTAGCTTTTGCGATTAGAATTGAATAAAATTAAATTAGCTACTCCCCATAACCCTTTCTATTGTCATTGTGTCATTCGCCAATGAGTACAATAGAGAGGGTTTTTAAAACCACACCCCCTCCGCAGCTCTTCATTAATAAAAAATAATCAGTCTCCAGAAATTAATGGTAATTAAGGTGGTCACCTTTTTTAAATCTTGGTATTTAGTAATGAACAATCAATTAAGTATTGATTTAGACCTATTAATAACACTAAACATTTTTTATTATGAGAACCTCGTTAACAAATTTTTTCTTATTGCTTTTATTTTCCTTTTCCGTACAACTTGCCTCAGCGCAGCTTTCATTAAGAGTGTTCGGATAACCCAACCAATCAAACATTGAAGCAAATCCAAATTGTTATAAAACTATTACAGAAATTGCTTCTGCAGAATTAGCTGAAACTAGTTTAAAAACCCCTAGTAGAACCTACTGTAGAGTATATTTTGATGTCGATGGCAATGTAACTAATGTAAGAGTCCGATCACGAAATGCCGATGCTATCGTTTTAGAACAATTAAGTGCCCTTTTATATGGGACTTCCTATTGTTGGACAACGCCTTCAGAAACAAAGGAGACGGTTTTTTATCTAACTTTTGCTGTAAAAGTTGAATAACTAAGCCATCAAATTATTAAAATAAAAAAGGGATTTCGAAAGAAATCCCTTTTTTTGATGTGGGCCCACGAGGACTTGAACCTCGGACCACCTGATTATGAGTCAGGTGCTCTAACCAACTGAGCTATAGGCCCTGCTTCCGCCGTAACAAGCCAAAATTGCTTAAGGCTTCGTCACAGCTTTTTCAAGCGAATGCAAATTTACATTTTTAAGAGTCTAATACAAAGCGTAAAATCAGAAAATATCCTTTGATCAATGAACCCCCAATTTGCTAAACATTTTACCCTTTATAGCTGATTCAGCGGTATTTAGAAGGGTATCATTTTCTTTTCTGGTCATGTAGAATGCGTCTACGCCCCATATCTGAGTACCCATCCAGGCTTTGATCTGTACCATGGTACGTGGAGTCGTAGGGATGTCTTGGAGCACGATGTCCAAGCCCCAGGCTTTGTGCTTACGCTCTACATATTTGGTGAATGCATAATCTATCTCTTCGTCTACACCTTCGCTATCTATGAATGCTCTAGGCTCAGGGAATAGTTTTAGTATGCGGGCCCTATTATGACGGACATACCAGGTGACGAATCCATAGACAAGCCCTTCCTTATTGAGCGTCTTATAATAATCATCACTCTCTAAGAAGTACTCCATATAAATATCAGGAGCTATACCTCCGTGACCACTTATGATAGGTCTATCGCTCAATGTTTTGCTCTGATACGCCTGAGGTACTTCGATAGTACTGGTCAGTAGGTTGTCGCCTATCAGACCTGTGTTATCAGTGAGCCAATCACTTTCTGCATCATAATCCCGCTGTATCAATCTGCCAGATGGCGTGTAGTATCTGCCTACTGTGATTCTTAAGGTCGACCCATCGCCTAATTTGTAAGACCGTTGGATGAGTGCCTTTCCTCTAGTGTTAGTACCGATTATGAGACATCTATCGTGGTCTTGTAGTGCAGCGGTAAAGACCTCACTCGCAGACATACTATTTTCGTCTACTAGGATGACGACTTTCGCATTGTGATATTTGCCGGCGCTTGTGCTCAGGTGGTCCTTGCGTTCCATGTTAAACCCTTGAGAGTAAACGATCATTTTGTCTGGGGAGAGGAATTGGTCGGCGAGTTCTATCGAAGCATTGAGTGTACCTCCTGTGTTATTACGTAGATCTATGATGAAGTGCTGAGGCTTAAGATCCTCGGTATAGGTCTTAAATTCTGGGACCGTTCTTTTATTAAAATTATTCAGCTTGAGATAGGCGATATTTTTATCTACCATATATCCAGCAACAACACTCTCATAAGGTACAGTGGCTCTAGGGAGACTGATATCAAACTTAAAATCATTGCTTCGGAGCAGGGAGAGTTTTACATCTGTCCCTTTTTCACCCTTGAGCATTTCATCGATATCATCCCATGAGCTATCTACTACATTCTTACCATCTATTCCTAGTATCATGTCACCTCGCTGTACACCTGCTTTTTGAGCAGTTGATTCTTTAGCTATACTAGTGATGACGGCGGTATCTTGTAGCATGTAGTATTTGATTCCTATTCCTACTTCTTTGATGCCATCGTCTCTGTCTTTTTGTTCTTTAGCTTTTTTGGGCGGGTCGTATCTACTCCATGGGTCCAGTTCTTTGACTATAGCTCTTAAGGCTACTTCTGCTAGACGGTCTGTATCCGTACTGTCTACATAGTATTTATCGAGGTAGTAAAATGCCCAGTCAAGTTTGCGCCCATTATTGCCACTATCGTACTTGACTTTCTGAGAAAATGCTGCTGTGCAAAATAGTACTAGAAGACCTGTATATACAAATACTCTCATGGGTGTTTTCTAAAGTTGAAATTCAAAAATAGGCTAAATCCGAATTTGACTCTTCACAATATGATGATCAGAAAATTTATGATCGATCACGCTATGCGAGAGGATCGCCAGTTCTGGATCTGCCAAAATATAGTCAATTCTTAATGCGGGTATTTTGCCACCATAAGTAGATCCTAGACCTCGCCCTTTTTCACAAAAGCTATCTTGGAGCCCCTTACTGATGACTCTATAAGTATAAGACTGCGGAGGGTCGTTAAAGTCTCCACATATGATGCTAGGATATGGAGAATTGTCATGGTGTATTCTTATTTCGGTGGATTGAGCAGCTCTCATGCTAGTATATTTATTGTAGTATTTGAGCAATCCGACGATACCTGAGGTGTTGATACTTTCCTTGGCTCTCATATCTAAGATGATAGGAGGCTCGGCTTTATCCTGATTAGACTGTAAGTGAGCAGTATACACTCTGACTATTTTATTATCTTTTTGGATATCGCTCCACAGGCAGATGTTGACTTGAGAGCCAAAATCCAATATGCCACTTTTTACGATCGGGTATTTAGAATATAGTGCTACCGTCTTATCCTCTATGGTATGTTTGTATGGGAATGTAGTCGCATTTCCAAGGTGAGTAGCTGTTTTTTTATTATACTCTTGCATGCACAATACATCTACGTCATCGAGTGTTTTGAGGAAAATTTCGAATTTTTTATTGGCTCTTTTTTCTGTCTCTATATCTGCAAATAAGGTAGGCTTAGCGAATTGCATATTGTATGTAGCTACTGTAAGGACATTACCCGTAGGCGTCTCTGCACCAGATAAATTGAATGCAAAGATATTGCTGATAAAAGGTAGCCCGATGACTAAGCACAAAGCAGAGAACCAAGTATTCTTAGACCGCTGTACTAACCAATAAACAATGCAGATCAGATTTATTAATATAAGATATGGAAACCCTAGACCCATGATACCAAAAAATATAGTGCTCGAAGGGTCTACAAAAGGAGATAGGTAAGCAAATAGGGTATAGACTACCAATATGATATTAAGAATAAGAATGATGCGGTTAAGGATCTTCATACTACACTAAACTATCTTCTTTTTTTATGATTCCTATCCTAGAGCCTTGACAGAAAACGAAATTACCATTCATTGATCCTTCTGCCCTCTTTGTTTTTTTCATACTGATGTGGAGGTCTTGCAAAAGTATAGAATCACCTCCGCTATTATATGAAAGAAGTGGCATAGTCTCTATCTGCTCTAGATCATTGTTCTCGTATTCTGTCATCTTCTGGGAATGAGGGTCTTAGGATAAACGACGATACTTTCATTTCCGTCTTTAGCGACAGATGATACGCCGAATAAATAATTGTCTATAATAATATTTTTCAACGTGACATCAGTTTGTTTACCGACGAACCTTGAGTACTGCCAGGTCGGGGAGGTAGTATCTCTCCAGTACACCTTATAGCCGAGTAAGTTGCTGTCTTCTGCTATAGGGTCCCACTTTAGTCGCGTTGATGGCCTTACTGCTCCCCCTATCATTACGAAATCAGGAGCAGCAGGTGCCCATGCTATACCGGCAAGACTGATGGCATTTACAGCAGTGAGCTTAGCTGCATAATCAAAATTAACACCCTCTATCACATCGCCATACACTATCCCATCTTCCGTACGTAGGTCTTGATGCTGTCGCACATAATTTTCATGGGTCTCCATGATACGTACGCCTGGGAATCCTTCATCGTTAAACGGTCGGTGGTGACCCCCTCTACCAAATCTATCCAATCTATAGATCATGACTGCCTTGAGATTGGTCATGTATCGATTGGTCATAGAGTGTATGTATCTCGCTAGTTGCCTAGAAGGGCCGTCTACTTCGCCACCATAGAATCTATTCCAGATCAGGTCTTTTTCGTTTTGGTCTGCAGGAGCTGGCTCTGAGAAGACTCGGAAGCTGGTATTGTCTATCACGCCATCTATCCCTTCGATATTACCTATCATATCATTGTTGATCACGCCTAGGATATTCCATCCTTGAGCTTTAGCATCCTGCGCTAGGAATTTACCACCGAATAGCCCTTGCTCTTCACCTGATAATCCGACGAATATTATACTAGTAGGGAAATCATATTTTGATAATACCCTTGCCGCTTCTATCACTCCTGCCATGCCCGATGCGTTGTCATTAGCTCCTGGAGAATCATCAGTTCCATTCATAGCATCGCTGACTCTAGAGTCTATGTCACCAGCCATGATGATATATTTATCAGGATAGGTAGTTCCTCTTTTTATGGCCATCACATTTACGATCCAGGTGTCTTCGGGTATCCTTCGATTACCTTCTGCAGTAGCGAGTCCTTTGTGATAACTTACCTCTAGGCATCCACTGCAATCATCAGAGATATTATCAAATTCTGATTTTATCCATCTTCTAGCAGCACCTATCCCGCGAGTCTTAGATAAGGTATCAGAGAGGGTATGTCTAGTGCCAAATCCTACTAAGGTCCTAATATCTGCCTCGATGCGCTCGGATGAGACAGCATCAATAATTTCGTACATCCTTAGGTCTTCTTGTGGTGGAGAGATCAGGAGCTCTTGAGCAAGTGCGGAAGCGGTTAGGCTAAAAAAAATGGTAAGCGTAAATAAGATGCGCATGAGTGTAGATTTATGTCCATCGAATTTATGTATTTCTTATGCAAAGCGTTGATAAAAAACCACTACTTGTGCAGTGCTAACGGCATAACATCTTAGGTCAAATACTAGATTTCTTAGTAAAACAGAGGGAAATGGCATAGTTTCTGCATTTCTATTGATGTGATTAACATCGAAGAAATAAATCGAAAGCATTACATACATCAAGAGATGGTGTACAGAGTAAGTCATGGATTGGCTTCTAAGCTATTAAGCTTTGAAAACGGGGTTATTTTTATAGAATTGGAAGTAAGAAATAAGTGGGAGAAGTCCTTAAATGCTGCTGCTTACGATATCGCTCAATGCTGGAAGAATAAGCACAAAGAGTTAGAAGGAGCCGTAGCATGCAAGATCTATGTTATCAACAGTAGAAAATATACCTATAAAAGAGCATTACTTCATCTAGGCGTTCATCCTGGATATGATTGTAAGAAGGGTATGATATTTAGCACATCACCTACAGCTAAGTAATTTTATTTTTTCAAGATTTTATTGATTTCATTTTTCCATCGAAAAATGAATATAGACAAGGTCTACGCTCCGTAGTAAACCGGACTCTCACCTTGGTGATCCACTCTGAAGTTATTATCTATGAGCTCTATACAATCAGAGATCAACACATATCCTACGTACTTACTCGATGCCACAAAATAGGATAATTGAGATTCTTCGATGACGCCTAGCCATTCGCCTTCTGACAGGTATCCTTGTATATTCTTAGTATCTATATCTGAGTAGACGGGCACATTGTCCTCAGCACTAAACAGATGTTTCTTAATTTTATTCATGGGTCTAATTTTATAAGTTGTACTAAGAAGACGTGATTTTAACATACACAACCCTATAAAGAATATGTTAATGTTATTATGAGTAAGCGTAAGATCATACATGTAGATATGGATGCCTTCTTTGCATCAGTGGAGCAATTGGATGATCCAAAATTGCGTGGTAAGCCTGTCGCTGTTGGGGGAGGGTCTTCTAGAGGGGTAGTAGCTGCTGCTAGCTATGAAGCAAGAAAATTCGGCGTCAGATCTGCAATGCCAGGGTTTAAAGCAAAGCAAAAATGTCCTCAATTGATCTTTGTGCCGCCCCGATTTAAGCGATATAAAGAGCTATCGTCTGAAATAAGAAACGTGTTTTTTGAATATACTGACCTCGTAGAACCCTTATCGCTGGACGAAGCTTATCTGGATGTCACGGTGAATAAACCGGACATAGACTCTGCTATCAAAATAGCTAAAGAGATCAAGAGAAAAATAAAGTCGAACGTAGGATTGACAGCTTCTGCAGGTGTCTCGATCAATAAATTCTTAGCTAAAGTTGCATCTGACCTGCATAAGCCTGATGGCTTGTCGGTCATCTTGCCAGAGGACGTACAGACATTTATCGATCAGTTACCGATAGAGAAGTTCTATGGTATCGGTAAGTCTACAGCGACTAAGATGAGATCGCTGGGAATAGAAAAAGGTCAAGACCTGTATCAGTATTCTGAGATCGATCTGGTGAAGAATTTTGGAAAGTTCGGTCGGTATCTTTATAAGGTCGTAAGAGGAAATGATGACAGAGAAGTATCCGCAGATAGAATAAGAAAGTCTATCAGTGTAGAGCGGACTTTTGAGGATGACCTAGTAAGTGACAAAGCAGTAGAAGAAAAAATTCAGCTTGTAAATGAAAAATTAGGACAAGCACTAGAGAGGACTAAGATCAAGGGGAAGACCATCAATCTCAAAATAAAATTCAATGATTTCACAACGATCACAAGAAGTCGATCGGTTAAGAACTTTACAAATGATATAGGGTTAATAGAATCTATTTCTTGGAAATTATTCGAACAACTTAGTTGGGATGGTAAGGGTATAAGGCTGTTAGGCCTAGGCTTGTCTAACTTGGATACAGAACAAAGTGAATATCAGTTAGAATTCGAATTGGGCTAATCTAGAGAACACTTAGACACCAGCCGCTGAGTCGGTTGAAAAGCCTTTTCGTCGAAAATAATTATTCTGATCGCGAATAAATTGAACTTTTAAAAGCTAAGCTTCTAACTATAAATAATAATAAAAAATTAGTGTGAAAATAAATAAAGAGATAGAAGTACAATTAGACCTTAAACAGCAAAATGAATTGATCGGGGAGCGGTTATTCTATATCGGTAATAAACTCAAAAAGCTATCAATCAAAGAAAAAGCGTATGACCTGCGGACTCAGGAAGAACTAGAAGATGTTCGCCGCTTAGAAGAGCTTGGGCTCAGGTCACTTTTCAAAAAAGTATTAGGGAATTTTGATAAAGAAATAGAGAAGGAGCGAAAGGAATATCTAGTAGCCGTCTTGGAGCATAAATCGATAGAAGAAGAGATAGAGATCTTAGCATACGAGGAAAAATTGCTAAAGGAAAAACTTATAAGCCCTGCAAAGATCGAGAAGGATCTCACCATGCTAATAAAGAAAAAGGAATTTCTATTAAAAGCTCATGACACGAAATTCAGTAAAGAACTATTTAGGAGGGAGTCAAAATTAGGTAGGTACAAACTACTAAACCAAAAAGCAAGTAGATGTATTAAGCTAGCTGACGCGTCATCCAAGATCGTACTAGAGATCAAAAGCCACCTAACCAAACTACTAGAAGTGCAAGGATGGCCCTTGATCAAAAAGGGGGCTTATGCTAGTATACGTAAAGAAACATATATCGATAGGGCGAGAGCTAAGGCTATTCAAGCAAATGTGAGGTTGGAAGAGTTTGGGGATAGTGTGCAGAAACTGTTTAGGGAGAAAGCACTCGATTTTAATATGGACCCTTTCGTTGCCTTTATCAATGCATTCTATGATAATCTCATATCTGATTACGAGATCAAAAAGAAACTTGATGCAACATTGCGAGACCTTGACGAAACGCTAAATGATATAGAAGAAAATAAAGTATTCATAGCTGAAGAACAAGAAAAATACCTTCATGAAATTACAAAGATTGAAATGGACTTAAACACATTTGTCCTAGCGTATGAATCAAAAAAAGGCACATGACCTAAATCATGTGCCTTGATCAAATAAGGGTGTGTAATATTTCTTAAGCTGCATCCAGGAGCAGAATAGTATTAGTACCGCCTAAGCCTATGGATACTTTAGCCCCGATCCCACTTTTACGGTTGGTCGGACCATCTAATAAATTATCTATTATCGGAGTAGATACGATCTTAGGTGCTGGAATCAACTTATTCTTTTGTGCTAAGGCTTCGACTACGAGTTCTACTCCGGCCGCAGCAGACATACAATGGCCCACTAGTGGCTTAAAAGAATAGACCTGAGCCTCTTCAAAATAAGTCTCTACTAAAAACTTCTCTGCCATGTTGCACTGGCTAGTGCCTGGGCCATGAGAGTTATAGGTAGATACTTGCGACTGATCTATATTAGCATTGACTAGTCCCTCTTCTACACATCGCCTCAGCTGAGTATATGCAGGGTCTATCCTCGTAAGAGAGAAAGCATCATTTGTCATGGCACCACCTAACACATCATAGTATTTATCAGAAGTGTCTTTAGTGAGGAGCATGGCTACTGCTCCTTCAGCACCGATGAGGCCTCTAGTATTTTCTTGAAATGGCTTACTCCAGTCTTCTGGCTTTACTAGTGAATCCACCACACCCATGTGTGTAAATCCTTTCAAGTGGAGGGGCGTGCCACAGACGTCACCATTCAATACCAACGCTGAGTCTACGATGCCCGCATCTATCAACATCTTAGCATGCAGCACTGCTGCGGAGCCAGAAGCACACATAGAGTTGATCTGCAAAAATGGTCCGTTAAAGTTGTGAGCTCTAGCAATCCTGTTAGCAATAGTGGATGGCATCAGATAAGCATATTTTAGCTTGTACTCGTGATCACTCCATTTATCTCTATGAAATTCTTCCATCATACGATCATCACCATAAACTGACGAATGGATAAGCGCGACGCGATTATTTTGTTTCCATCCATTAGCTTTTGCGTCTGTAAGCGCTTCGTCTACTATGAATTTTAATACTCTTGTGTAAAGAGAATCCCTTGAGTTGGGATCCGGATCATCGACTAGTGCGAGAAACGGATTTTTGTATTCGCCATATGATCCTTGGCGTTTGATAGACGTGCGACTACTTTTGACTCCTGACCAAAGATCAGCGATTCCCCAGCCATAGCTAGTCACGGCCCCTATCCCTGCTAGACTAACACCCATTAGTAAAGTTTTAAGGTTCCTAAAAAATATATTACAAGCTTAAAGTATCAATAATTGTACTATAGATTACAATCAAACCGTAAGATAAATGACATTATAAAAATGCATAATACATCACTTGCTGATGGTAAGCTAGTAACACATATTTATTAGGTAATAAATAAATTATTAATTTTTAGATATTTCAACCATTTGTACAAAAGTGGTGATATTTAAAACGAACCATCAGAGATCTTATAGATAGTAGCCAGTACAACTTGAGTAACTTTCCGAAGTACATTTTTGTCTATAAGGTCGATATTATCATCATGAGTATGGTGATAGTCATCAAAGGTTTTTCTAGATAGATCCCAATTGATAATATCTATCATCGGAATATTGGCAACCGTATTGACGTGATAGTGGTCATCATTTATCCCTGCAAAGGTCTGATTTATGAAAAGATCCTTGTTACCCATTTTTTGGGCAAGATCCCATACTTTATTGTGGAAGGTCTTAGCATACTGTTGAGAGAAGCCTTCTTTTGGGAATTGTGCATTTTTAGCTCCGACCATATCGAGCAGTATTCCGAACTCAGCATCGTATCCAGACTTATGTTTATTCTTGGACCAATGTTGCGATCCAAGACACCAGCTGTTATTGCCCTTGTTACCATTATCTTCAGCATCAAAAAGGATGATATCAATACCTAGATCTATAGGGTTGTTCATTATATTTCTTGCTATCTCTAGTAGTGCAGCGACTCCACTTCCACCGTCATCTGCTCCATGAATAGGCGTTTTTTGTTTTGATGAATCAGGATCTTTTTCTGCAACCATTCGCGAGTCCCAGTGCGCAGCTAACAATATTCTTTGTTTGTGATCAGGATTAAAACTCGCGATGATGTTATAAGCCTGCTGATCCACTTTATCAAAAAAACTTGCCTTGAATGCTTGCTCCTGCACAGTGGCTCCATATGACTCAAATTTGCTGACTAACCAATCCTTGCATGCCACATGCTCCGGAGTCCCAGGTATCCTATGGCCAAATTGTAGTTGCTTTTCTACGAATGTAAAAACGCTATCCATGTTACTGGATGGAATTCTCACACTTGGCTTTTTGACCTTAGGTACGACAACCGTTTTCGGTTTAGGGTCTTCTTTACAAGAAGACAAAGTTGCTATAGCAATTAGAAATATCAGCAGTTTATTGAGTGTCATTTTTTTTAGTTTAGAGACCAGGTAGTTCCTTCTTTTCCATCTTTGAGTTGGATGTTGAGGGCTTGCAGTGTATCACGTATTTTATCAGATGTGGGCCAGTCTTTATTTTCTCTTGCTGATTGCCTGAGATCGATCACTAGCTCCATCAGTCCATCCATACTTTTGCCCAAGCCATTTGATTCGTTGCCCATAGCGTCTTTGAGGCCGAAAATGTCAAATAAGAAATCGGTAAAGAACTTTTTTAGCGCAATTAATGTCTCTGTATCGAGGGTTTCATAACCCGCTAATTTATTTTTATAACTATTGATGAATGGGACTAGCTCAAAAAGACGAGATAGTGCTTTCGGTGTGTTGAAATCATCATTCATATCGGCTATGGCACTGTCCATTAGTTTTTTGATCTCCGCAGTTTTGTCATTAGCATCTCCTGCAGGTATCTCTATGTTTTGCAATATCCGATTCGCTTCCATCAAACGTTTGTATCCTTTGTCTGCCGCTTGCAAGCCCAGATCAGTAAGGTCAAGCGTGCTACGATAGTGAGATTGTAGCATAAATAATTTTACTGCCATCGGATCATATCCTTGTGTGACATGATCACTTTTTCCATTAAAGAGTTCTTGCGGGGAGATCGTATTGCCATCACTCTTAGACATTTTCTTACCGTTCATTAGTAGCATATTAGCATGCAGCCAATATTTTGCCGGTGCACAGCCACAAGCGCCTAAGTTTTGAGCGATCTCATTTTCATGATGAGGAAATTTAAGGTCTGTCCCTCCACCATGTATATCAAATCCTTCTCCCAGATACTTAGTACTCATAGCAGAGCACTCTAGATGCCACCCAGGAAATCCTACCGACCAGGGAGAGTTCCATCTCATCAGATGACTCTCATCGGCTTTCATCCATATGGCAAAATCTGATGGATGGTTTTTTTCGTTTTGTTTCTTTAGGTCTCTTGACTCGGCTAGGAGGTCATCGAGTATTCTGCCAGAGAGTTGGCCATAGAATACATTATCGCCAACCTCACCATCCCTGCAGGCCTTATCAAACTTCAAAGTATCAAAGTAGACAGATCCGTTACTCTCATAAGCAAATCCATTCTCTATGATCTTCTCGACCATTTCTATCTGCTCGATGATATGGCCAGTAGCTCTTGGTTCGATGCTAGGAGATAGCGTATTAAATACTTCCATCATCTCATGAAAACCATTCGAAAATTTCTGCGCGACCTCCATAGGTTCTAGATTTTCCAGCTTGGCTTTTTTGGATATCTTATCTTCTCCGTCATCACTATCTCCTGTGAGGTGTCCCACATCAGTAATGTTCCTGACGTACCGTACCTTGTTCCCAAGGTGCATAAGATACCTGTAGATTATATCAAAACTCACAAAAGTCCTACAGTTACCTAAGTGCACATCACTATAGACAGTGGGTCCGCAGACGTACATACCTACATACCCCTCCTCCCGAGGCACGAATTTTTCTGATTTTCTAGATAGACTATTGTATATGGTCAACTCATTATTCATCCCGCAAATTTACTCAGAAGTGTTTTAATATTGTTTGATAAAATAAGTTGTAAGTGCTTGGTTTTCAGGATGAGGCTCTCTTCGAGTTCCTCAGGATAGGCTTTTTGGAGATTCATAGCTATAGCTCTTGGTCGAGAAAAAGCTGAAATATTGAAAATCAATGACTTACAAATTAGTATCAAAATGATTTTGTATCACTTCAAGATTTGAAAATTTAGGGTAGTACAATTTGAGCACTAATAGGGTAGTGGTCAGAGTAGTTTCCCTTGTGTATTTGGTGATCGATGATATCTAAACGCTCATCTGCCAATATATAATCTATTCTGAGGGCAGGAATCACTCCTGCATAGGTAGTGCCGATGCCAGAGCCTGCATGCTTAAAGCTGTCTTTTTTGCCTTTAGATAGTAGATGATAGACGTGAGAAAGGGGTGTGTCATTGAAATCACCGCAGAATATGGTCTTATAAGGCGATTTATTGGCGTGTTCAGCTATGATCGCTGATTGCTTTACCCTCACTTTGGTAGAGTTTTTATAATTCTCCAGTATACCCCTCATGCTATTCCACGTCTTTGAACTCTGTAAGTCAGCTTCATTGAGCATATTGGATGTTGACTTAGAGATCTTATTGGAGCGTAAGTGAAAAGTATAAACTCTGATCGTATCCTGCTCTAGTAAAATATCTGACCATATTGCAGAAGAAGCCTCATCAGACCTAAGGTCTAATTCTCCCGATGCTAATATGGGAGCTCTAGAAAATATGGATGTACCATACCTTTTGCCACGATAAGAATAGGGATATTTTAATGACTCCTTAACTAGATTATTTCCTTGATAGCTTGTCTCCTGAGTACATAGGATCATTGGCAATCCTTGCTCCTGCATATGATTGATGAATCTATCCTTATTATCAGCGATCATTTTCCCGCTTTTCTTTTTCAGGCTGGCTATACTTTGTAGGTTATAGCTCATGACCTGCACAGTATTAGTGCTGGCATCTCCATTAACACTATTAAAACCTATGAAGCTATCTATGTGACCGTACCCGAGTAGGATCGTGGCTAATGAGATAAGTGCGTATCGTTTTTTAGTAAACAACCAGATGATGATAAATAGAAAATTAAACATCAGTAAGAATGGATAAAGAAGTCCAAAGAAAGAAAAGACATAAGTAGTGCTAGGAGCTATGATAGGAGAGACATAAGAGCACAATGTAAAACAGACTAACAAGACATTTATAAGAATAAATGTGCCACGAATTATCCTATTCAATGACTACTTTTTACTGGCTTGAAAAAGGAATTCCTTTTCTTCATCACTGAGGTTATCATAGCCCTTCGCTTTTATCTTTTCTAAGATACTATCTAGTTTTTCTTGGAAGGGTAGATCAGCGTTGTCTGATTTTTGGTTACCTTTTCTTCTTACGTTACTAGCAAAATTCTTTGCTTTATACTTTACCTTAAGTGGACGCTTTGGGGCTAGTTCTTGTTTAGGTTCGAATAGACTTTTCCCTTTAGCGATCAGATTGTTAAAACCTACCGATAGGTCATTGCCAGACCTCATAGAGTAGACAAAGAAGTAACCGAAGGCAACTCCACCTAAGTGTGCAAAGTGCCCACCTGTATTAGCATCTCCAGCAGTACCCGCAAGGTCTAGGATGATCATGGCTAGTGCTACGTATTTTATCTTTACGTTTCCGATCAGTAATAGTCTGATGTTATAATCTGGCGCTACTAATGCAGCGACCATGACCATCGCCATCACAGCGGCAGATGCACCATGAGCAAATCCAGCCCCTCCTATCCCGACAAGATTAGCATAGATTATAAAAACAAGCCCACCGACTAATCCACCATAAATGTAGATAGGTAAGACTTTACTATCACCGATCAAATCGCCTACTATCTTTCCAAACCAATATAGGAGGATCATATTCCACACGAGATGCCACACTCCAACATGTAGAAACATATGAGAGATAAATGTCCATGGTTTTATAAGTGCTTTGACAGGGTCAGAGGATATCTGCAAGTTTCTTAAAACGGCTTCATACACGCCTTCGAATGGTTGCATGAAGACCTTGAGAAGTATCATAATGACAAATACCGCAAGGTTAGCGACCAAGAGCTTGTTCACCATATTGCCAGACTGAAATGTCCTTTTTATATCGTCCTTAATAGACTGCAGCATAAAAAAGTAAACGTTTTAATTAAGTAACTCTATCTTAAAAATGAGACTTTTTTCCACATTGCCATCAAAATAAATCCAGTTATAGCGCCTCCAAGGTGGGCAAAGTGAGCTATCCCAGTATTTAAACCCGATACGCCACTAAAAAGATCAAAAGCTACAAAAGCAAGCATCAGATATTTAGCCTTGATAGGTACTGGGAGAAACATAAGCATCAACTTAACATCTGGGAATAAAAAGGCAAAAGCAATAAAAACACCCACTATGGCCCCCGAAGCACCTACAACCGCTGTCGTAGAGGATAGATACCCTATGTATACTAGAGTTATGTGCAGTAACATGGCGCCCATCCCACATGCGAGATAAAATATCAAGAATTTCTTAGCGCCCAGCGCTTTCTCTACCATCGGTCCTAGAAAGAACAGGGAAAACATATTGAATAATATATGAGTTACGCTACCATGCATAAACATATGACTGACTATCTGATATGGTTGAAAAAATTGTTCATTAGGATGTAAGTAGAGATAACCTGCATATTGTGCGAAAATGATACCGAACGCAACAAATACAATGACATTGATGATAAGAAGATGCTTGACTACATCAGTTAGTCTACCCATTTTATTAGTTAGTTAGAAAATAAGTCTTCTATGTCAGACAATTTAAGCATGATGAAAGTTTTCTTTCCTGAAGGATTAACATATGGCATCTCGCAAGCAAAGAGTTCATTGATGATTTCTTGTATCTCCTCTGTGTGCAATGTTTTATTCTTTCTTACAGCAGTAGTTTTGGCCAGAGACCTAGCTACGTTTTCCTCTATATCTAGTTTGAACTCCAAATTAGAAACATAGGTTTCCAAAAAATCATTTAAAACAGATTCTATATTCATGGAGGTTGGCAGTTCTGCGGGCACTCCCTGTACCACGTAAGTATTTTTTGCGAACTCCTCTATCATAAATCCGAGCCCATTGACCTTGTCGAGAAGTTGCGCTAATACTTCAGACTTTGCTGGGCTTAGTTTGATCGTTTCTGGGAATAGTGCTTTTTGGACTAGACTATTTTTTTGTATGAATGCATTCTTGTTTCTCTCGTAGATGATGCGCTCGTGTGCTGCTCTTTGATCGATCAGCATGAGACCATTTTTGACTTGGCTGATGATATAGCTGCCATGTACTTGGAAGGTGCGCTGTTTATTGACGTCAAAGTCTATCGGGGTGTCCTGGTGAGTATCCCATTCACTCTTGAGAGTGAGCATCCCTTCAGATTCTTGATTTCCTTCCTTCTCTAGACCTTCATATAGTTTGTCCCAGTTATTTATAAAATCTTTTTTAGCACTCTGGTCCATCGGCCCTTTAGGCGAACTAAATGTTCCATCTGTTCTCTCCGAACGATCCGATCGTTGTCTAGCGCCGAGATCCATGGTCTCAAATGATGGTTCACTACTGAAGTCAAGACTTGGAGTAATATTGAACTGCCCTAGTGCATGCTTGATGCTTACCCTGAGATAATTGTAGATCAGCCGCTCATCTTCAAATTTGATCTCTTGCTTTGTGGGATGTACATTGATATCGATCTTCTCCGCAGGTATTTTGAGATATAGACAGAAGAAAGGATACTGGTCATCAGCGATCAGCTCCTCGAATGCCATCTTGACGGCATGTGCTAGGTAGTTGCTTTTAATATATCTATCGTTTACAAAGAAGTACTGATCTGATTTCTTCTTTCTTGTAAAATCTGGCTTACCTACGAATCCTTTTATCTCTAGAAAATCTGCGGACTCCTCTACGGGTAATATTTTTTCATTCAGAGATTTCCCAAAGACATTGATTATCCGCTGTCTGAGATTGCTGATGGGGAGATGATAGAGCTCATTCCCATTATGATTGCAAGTAAAGAATATCTCTGGGTGCGCTAAGACAAGCTTTTGGAATTCGTCCAGAATATGCTTTAACTCTACAGGGTCAGAGCGGAGAAATTTTCGTCTCGCCGGTACGTTGTAGAATATATTTTTAATACTGAAACTTGAACCAGTACTACATTGAGTAGGTTCTTGCTTCTTGATCTTAGAGCCTTCGATGACTATCCTGATCCCTAGCTCTGCCGCTTCCTGTTTGGTCTTAAGCTCTACTTGTGCTATGGCGGCTATAGAGGCAAGTGCCTCTCCTCTGAATCCCTTAGTGCTGATCGCAAATAGATCATCTGAGGAGTTGATCTTGCTAGTAGCATGACGCTCAAAACACATCCTTGCATCCATCTCCGACATGCCTTTGCCGTTATCCATCACTTGCACCAGGGTTTTGCCTGAGTCCTTGAGGATGAGTTGTATGTGTGTGCTGCCAGCATCTACGGCATTTTCCAGTAGCTCTTTGACGGCTGATGCTGGGCGCTGTATTACCTCACCTGCTGCTATCTGGTTAGCGAGCGCTTCTGGTAATAATTTGATGTGGTCCTGACTAGTCATCGATTAGAAGTACAAGTTCGACTTTCGTTATTCAAATAACAAGGAAACATACTGAATAGATATCAACTATTGGCTAACAGCAGGAGACTCTATAGCAGCCACTATTTTAGGGAGGTAATTGGCTATGAAGTAGTAGGTTATCAACAATAATATGGCGAGGATCATTAGGAGGCGCATATTTGACTTCTTTTTGGCGATCTTGGTAGCTTCTGAGCTTGCTCTACTATTCCTTTTGAAGCCTCCTCTTATTCTTTGTTTAGCTAATTCCGTATTGTCACCATCAGCATGATCATCGGTCTGTTTGTACCGTTTGTGCCGTTGTTCCATTTCTTCTTTCTCCGCATCATAGTGCTGCGGTATAAAACCAAATGTTCTAGGCTGAGGCCGCTTTCCAAAACTTAAAAAACCCATTTTATGAAGTTATGAATTGTTTGTCATTATTCCTATGGAGTTGGGAATATGTCTTTGCAATTCTTTATCAGAATGCATAGGCCTTTTCCGATATAAGTTATTGATTAAAAGTTTAGATTTGCATTCTTACTAATCCATCATAGGCAATGAGTGATCAGATTAAACATGAGTGTGGCCTCGCACTTGTCAGATTGCTTAAACCCCTGTCTTATTATCAAAAAAAATATGGCAGCTCTCTGTACGGGATACAGAAGTTACAATTGCTCCTACAAAAGCAGCGTAACAGAGGTCAGGACGGCGCGGGGATAGCTACTATAAAATTGGATAGCGAACCAGGGTCAAGATATATAAGCCGCAAAAGATCTAATACGTCTACCTATCTGGCGGACCTTTTTAATGGGGTGTTTAGTCACTTCGATGATTGCTCAGCCAAGGACCTTAAAGACACAGAATGGCTCAAGAAGAATAAGCCTTATACTGGAGAACTCCTGCTAGGCCATCTTCGCTACGGTACGCATGGTATCAACACGATAGAGACCTGTCATCCATTTCTCAGACAAAACAACTGGATCAATAGAAACCTCGTAGTAGCTGGAAATTTTAACCTTACTAATGTAGATGAGTTATTCAAAGAGCTAGTAGCACTGGGGCAGTATCCGAAAGAAAAATCCGATACCGTAACTGTGATGGAGAAGATAGGTCACTTCTTGGATGACGAGGTGCAGCGACTGCACTCATGGTTTAAGCCAGAAGGGTATGATAGTGAAACACTTAACCATCTGATATGTGAGCATATGGATGTGCAGCGGTTACTGCAGCGAGCTATGAGAAAATTTGATGGAGGCTATGTCATGGCAGGGATGATAGGACATGGTGATGCATTCGTGGTCAGGGATCCATCTGGGATCAGACCAGCATTTTACTATCACAATGATGAGATAGCGGTGATGGCATCAGAGCGTCCTGCGATACAGACCTCCTTTGATGTGCATTTTGATGAGGTCAAAGAACTCAAGAGAGGACATGCACTGATCATCAAGAAGAATGGCAGTCTATCGGAAGTGCTTATCAGGGATCAGCTGAAGCGCACGGCTTGTTCGTTTGAGCGGATATACTTCTCTAGAGGCAATGATAAGGATATCTATCAGGAGCGAAAAAAACTTGGACAGCTACTAGCACCTAAGGTCCTAGAAGAAGTCAAATATGATATCAAGAATACTATATTTTCATATATCCCAAATACAGCAGAGACCGCATTCTATGGATTGATAGAGGGAATAGAAACAGAGATGGATAAGGTAAAGAAGGAGAAGATCCTTAAGGCAAAGAAACTAGATGATAAAACGCTAGATGAGATCTTGTCCTTGAGACCTAGGGTCGAGAAGATCGCTGTGAAGGATGCTAAGATGAGGACTTTTATCGCAAGTGCCGACTCGCGTAGTGATATCATATCTCATGTCTACGACATCACGTACGGTATCGTCAAGAATAAAGTGGATAACCTAGTGCTCATAGACGACTCCATCGTAAGGGGCGCTACGCTCAGAGATAGCATCATCCAGATATTATCTAGGCTCAAGCCGAAGAAGATCATAATCATATCATCGGCTCCACAGATACGATACCCAGACTGCTATGGGATAGATATGTCGAAGATGAATAATTTTGCAGCCTTCAATGCGCTCATCAAATTACTGAAGGAAAAGAAGAAGACTGCGTTACTAGATAAGGCCTATAGAGCCTGTAAGAAAGAAGAGAAAAAACCGATCGAGGAAATGCGTAATATGGTACAGTCGCTGTATGATAATTTCACTCAGGAAGAGATCTCCGCAAAGATGTCCAAGATGCTAACACCCAAGAATGTGAAATGCAAAGTGAAAATCATCTTTCAGACTATAGAGAGTCTTCATGAGGCTTGTCCTGACAATCATGGTGATTGGTATTTCTCGGGTAATTATCCGACACCAGGTGGTAATAGGATAGTAAATAGGGCCTTTATCAATTTCATGGAAAAGAAAAACGAGCGCGCCTACTCTTAATTAAGCTTAATTCTTAATGCTTAAGTTTTTATATATTACAATTAATTGTAATTTTAAAGACAAATCAAATTCTAATGCCACTAATGCGCCGTATTCTACTTTGGGCTTGCTTCTTTACTTTTATCTTTTTGAGTACTACCTGGTTGTTCAATGGCTGTAAAAGCGAGACAAGTGAAGCTCTGGAGGTGGTAGATGATATCTCAGATGAAGCTGGAGAAGCGGCCAGAGATAAGGAAGATAATATAAAAGACATAAAGGAAAAAACAGACAGGTTCTTTGAAGATGACGATGAGATCGTTTATTCCAATGAAGATGAAGAAGACGACAGTGAGTTAGCCAATGACCTGTTTAGAGAAGAACCGACACAAACAACCCGAAGAGAACCTGTAAAGAAGAAAGTAACGCAAGCTCCACCAAGGTCATCAGCAACTGGCAGATATCTGGTAGTGGCTGGTAATTATCTAGTCGAAGCCAATGCTCGGGAGATGGTTAAGAAATTAAAGAATATGGGATTTAATGGTGCAGAGCATCTAGTATTTGATCAGTCTCAATATTATACGGTCGTGGCTTCTAGGAGTAATAGTAACAGCTCAGCACAATCCTCCTCTGACAATCTCAAGGGCAAAGGCATAGACAACTACGTACATACTCAAAGAGACTAGCATATTCATGTGTGGTCGCTCTTCCTTAAGTAAAACAGAAAAAGAGATCGAGGAGCGATTCAACGCTACGTTTTACTCTGATGAGCTAGAGCGATATAATCCACTACCCAGTTTCAACGTGGCTCCTACCCATATGCATCCTGTCATTACGAGTGACAACAAGGAGCATCTTCAATTTTATCAATGGGGATTTATTCCCCCGTGGGCAAAAGATATCAAAGTCGGCTACAAGATGATCAATGCACGGAAAGAAAGTATTCTAGATAAGTCATTTTATAGAACTGCACTGAAGACACAACGGTGTATAGTACCCTTCGATGGTTTTTATGAATGGAAGAAAACACAGAACGGTAAACAGCCATATAGGATAGTAACCACCAATACCGAGATATTCTCAGTGGCAGGTCTATGGTCCTCGTGGGACTCTACGGAGGGTAACACGATATATTCTTTTACACTGATCACTCAGGAGCCTAACAGACTGGTGAAGAATATTCATAATAGGATGCCTGCCATATTATTGCCAGAGCAAGAAGAATTATGGCTAGATGAAAATATAAAGTCAGAGGAAGCACTAGCAGAACTTTCACCGTATCCTGATGAACTTATGCGCGCATATACGGTCTCAACTCGTGTAGGTAATGTCCGTAATAATGACGAAGAGTTGATCAAAGAAATCAAACCACCTAAGACATTATTCGATTAACTTTAGTAGGATCATTAATCGATTGAGAAATGGAATTACAAGTCAATCTACGAACCATCAAGGATGAAGACCACGGTGATCTAGTCCGTCTAGCAAATAACAAAAAGATCTGGCAAAACCTTAGAGATGTATTTCCTCATCCATACGGAGATGAAGATGGACGATTCTTTATGAAGCTAGTCAGACAAGACAAAAAGAATCTCAGGTCGGTCATTGATGTAGATGGTTCTTTCGCTGGTATGATAGGAGCCTTCTTGCAGGATGATGTTAATAAGCATACCGCAGAGTTAGGATATTGGTTAGGAGAGCCTTATTGGGAGAAGGGCATAATTACTGAGGCTATTAGACTAAAGTGTGATCAGGTATTTAAGGAAACGGAGGTACGCAGGATATTTGCTGCAGTATTTTCTTATAATGCAGCATCAATGAAAGTGCTAGAAAAAAATGGTTTCGAATCAGAAGGCATTGGTAGAGATGCTATTTTTAAGGATGGTACTTTCCATGATGAGCATAGATATGCCATTCTAAGATGTGATTATAAAAAGCTAAAAAAGTAAGCCGTGGGAAATTTAGTAAATAGATGGAAAGCCACATGGAATCCAGAGCGTTATCACGGCTGGGGGCAGAAGGCATATTTCGAAGGCTGGTATTTTAAGATAGTGGATCAAGCAGAGGATCATGCGTTCGCAATTATCCCTGGTATATCGATAGATGAGCATGGTAGTGGAGCAGCGTTTATCCAGTTGATGGATGGTAAGAAATTGGAAGCTCACTATTTTGATTTTACGGAAGAAGAATTTGATCCGAGTAGTGAACGCTTCGAGGTAAATGTAGGAGCGAATTTTTTTTCTGCAAGTAAAGTTGTTCTTGATCTACCAAATCTGAAAGGCACTATAAACATATCAGGAAAAACAGGCTGGCCTAAGTCCCTTGGGGCTCCAGGTATTATGGGGTGGTATTCGTTTGTCCCTTTCATGCAGTGTTATCATGGAGTCGTGAGTTTACATCATACGCTTAGCGGTAGTCTTGATTACAACGGGAAGACTGTAGATTTTGAAAACGGAATCGGATACATAGAAAAAGACTGGGGAACTTCATTCCCTAAGTGCTGGATATGGATGCAGTCCAACCATTTTGAAGATCTTGATAGGAAAGTTTCATTGATGGCCTCTGTCGCACATATACCTTGGATGGGTAAATACTTTATTGGTTTTCTAGTAGGCTTTTATTTAGATGATAAGCTATACAAATTTGCGACCTACACTGGTGCTAAGAGAACGACTAAAGTCGTAGATGATAAAGTGGAATTATCCTTCACTCAAGGAAAGTATAAATTGCTTATCGTTGCCAACAAGGCAAAAGGAACAGATCTAATATCTCCTATCTCAGGGGAGATGCGCGGCAAGGTGAATGAGAGTTTGTTGGCAGTTCTAGATGTAAAGCTGTATGAAAATGATGCACTTATCTACGAGGGGTCGGGTAGGAATGCAGGGTTAGAGTTAGGCGGGGATGTTGATATTCTCTTAACATAGTTGTTTCATACTTCCAGTTTGAAACCCAGGTTATTGTTTTAAGCTTCCTAGCTTGAAATGAACTCAAGCTTTAAAACAAAAGCCAAGCACGATACCTAATATTCTTAGGTATATAAGATAATTATGTATATTAGTAGTATGAAGTCGAAACTATTCAGAGGAAGCTTAGATACCATCATCTTAAAACTCTTGTCGGAGAACAAAGAGATGTATGGCTATGAAATTACTCAGAAAGTGAAAGAAATTACATCGGGCGAGATGAAAATAACAGAGGGCGCTTTGTATCCAGCATTGCACAAACTAGAAGGTAAAGGACTATTATCAACGGATGTCAGGAACATCGGGAATAGGATGCGCAAGTATTATAGCTTAACGAAAAAAGGCAAGGCTGAAGTGGTAGAACAAGTGAATGAAATGCACTCGTTTATTGCATCACTTAACTTGATTCTTAGACCCAAATTAACTTAGAGGCTATGATCAAGAAAGAACAGTACAAGTACTTATTCGAATATACAGGGAGACACTATTCTAGGTATTATGATGTTCAATTAGAAGTCATTGATCACTTAGCTTCTCTGATCGAAGATATAAGGATTCAAGATCCGACAATAGGGTTTAAGTCGGCGCTGAATATTGCTTATAAAAGTATGCCAGGCCGTGAATTTGAAAAGGTGACCAAAGAGAAAGAAAAGGCTATGAGAAAGTATTGGAATAAACATATAGTGAGATTTTTATTGAATTATTTGAGATGGCCTTTGATTGTAAAGACACTGATGTATTCCTGTATTATCTATACCTTTTTAATATTTTTTGGGAGCTATCTATCCTTTGGTGTGGGCTTAATACTCCTTTTTATTTTTGGATTATATGAACACTTTAATATAAAATCGTTACAAAAAAAACAAGGTCAGTTCTTAGCTATTAAAATATATCTAGGTGTAACAAGTAGCCTTTGGATCGTCCCTTTATCCATCCTGTTTTGTCAGATGGAAGCACTAAAGAATTTTACATCTTTTGAATTTACGTGGCAGATTTTTATTGCTGTTGTAATTGCGTTTATTCTGCTTTTGCAATATGGACTTTCTGTACACTTTCCTGATTTCATAAGAGAAAATATTGTAAGTAAATATGAGGCACTAGTTCCAACAACTATTTAAGTATGCTTAGTAAAGAAGAAATCCAAAAACTATTCGAATTCACAAGAAAGAAGTACGTAAGGTATATTGATGTACAGGTAGAACTAGTAGATCACCTAGCATCAGCGATAGAGGAATTAAGAACTCAAGATTCAGACTTAAGCTTCGAATCTACTTTGCAAAAAGTATATGCTAAATTTCCAATTACGGGATTTAATGATCTCATTCAAGAGAAAACGAAAGCACTCAATTACTTTTGGTTTAAAAAGTTAAAGACGTACCTAATAACATTCTTGACCTGGCCTAAGATCTTGTGGTTCATTTTAGCTTTTACGGGCTTTTATACCTTATCGACTATGGTCTATTCAAATGTTTTTTTTATAGTGACTTTTGTAGTCTCTATATTGTTTTTGGTTTGTACGCGAATCAATCCTGTTTTTAGGAAAGAGAAAATGAATAAATACTTGAGTCTCACAACTTATTATGGTTTTTGTGTTTTGGCGTTTTTATTTCCTACACAAATGATGATCCAGTGCGTAACACCAAACACTATAATGCTAACAGGTTATTTGCAAATAGTTGTTTGTGGGATGAGTAGTGTTTACCTATTAATCCTTTATGCTTTATTTGTTGTATTTCCAGAACAAATAAAAGAAGATGTTTTAGGCAAATACGAAGACCTAATACCAAGCAGCACTTAGCTCACTCTTTGTAGAAGTAATCACAATTTTCCTTGATAACTACATCGATTGGTAGATGAGAGACTGTAGGAAGTGCTTGTTTATAGAGTAGTTTTTGTGTCAACATATTCATAGCAAGTAAGCCTTGTTGCTTCGGATTCTGATTGAGCAGGAAGGCAATTATCCCTTCTTTTAAAAGGTTGATATTGGGCGGTATGAGATCATAACCAATCAGCTTGATGTCTTGGTTTAAGAGTTCTGGGCGGATTGCATTTACTAGTTTATATGATCTAGAGTTGGTGACAAATATTCCTTCTGTTTTGTCTAGTTTGTCTTGGATAGCATTTTTTATTTGGTTGGTATCATCGAAATTATCGATTTCGATTGTTTGAATGTTTACGCCTTTCTTAGCAAAAAAGAACCTCAGTCCAGCATCTTTACTTATTACGTGCTCAGTGTTTTGAGTGTTATTGCCCAAGTTCGTGATCAGTATATTTTTAATACCTGGCTTTAATAACTCGAATAGGCGACCTGCGATTATCCCGCTCTGCATAGAATTTTGTCCTACAAAAGGCACAGTAGAACCCTCACCGAGTTGAGTGTTTATAGTGACGATAGGTATTTCTCGTTGCTTTACTTCTTGTATGAATACCTGCGCTTCTTTTTTTAATACTGGAGCAAGTAGAATCGCGTCTGGGTTTTGGTCGAGCGCTTTACGCAGAGAATTCTTAAATGATATTTCACTTTCATTATTAAACAGGAGCCAGTCTAGTTTGATGGGATAGTGACTTACTAGCTTCGCTGCTTCCTTTATCCCTTGAGCAGGTAGCTTCCAGTAGGAATCATTTTCTGCTTTAGGAATGATGATCAATATTTTGTAAGTATTATTTCTAGCTAATAGACTGGCTGAGATGTTCGGTTTGTAATTGATCTCCTCAAGCACCTTTTCTATTTTTGCCTTTATCTCAGGAGATACATTTCCTCTATTATGTAACACTCTATCTACAGAGCCTCTCGAAACTCCTGCTAATGTTGCTATTTCTTTGATGGTAATAGACACGATTATGAATATTTTCTACGAAAGTATAAAAATAACTGTGCACGTGCACAGTTATTTTTATATCTTTATAAGGAACAAGCTCTTAAAGGTTATGAAACAACTTAAATACCAACTAAAGTCATTCGAAAAGATTCCGCTCAAAATTTGGGAAAGCTCTATAGACGCTTCGGAACATATAGCGCAAAGTATAGGGCTTGCGATAAGGCAGAAGCAGCAGGAGGGTGAGAACATCGTACTAGGTCTAGCGACAGGTTCTTCACCGATAAAGGTATATGAGCGACTGATAAAGATGCACGTAGAAGAAGGTTTAAGTTTTAAGAATGTAATCACATTTAACCTAGATGAGTATTATCCAATGGATAAGAATGCACAGCAGAGTTATGTGCGATTCATGCATGAGTATTTATTTGACCATGTGGACATTCCTAAGAAAAATATCAATATCCCTAATGGCGCTTTGTCTATCGAAAAGGTAGGAGAGCATTGTGATGCCTATGAAAAAAAGATATTGGACAATGGCGGTATAGATATTCAGATACTTGGAATAGGTCGAACTGGCCACATAGGATTTAATGAGCCTGGTTCATGGGAGACGTCAGTCACGCGACTGGTCAAGTTGGATAATATTACGAGGAGAGATGCGATCAAGGATTTTCCTAGTTCTGAAGATGTCCCACTTAGAGCTATTACAATGGGTATGAGAACGATCCTAAATTCTCGTACGATATACATCATGGCATGGGGAGCACATAAGGCAGATATAGTCCGGGAGGTAGTAGAAGGAGAGATTACTAACGTGAGACCTGCGTCCTTCTTGCAGAACCATGAGAATGTAAAATTCTACGTAGATAAAGGTGCCGCATCAGAATTAGCTAGAGAGAAGGCACCATGGTTAGTTGGTATGTGCATGTGGGATAAAGATATGGTGACAAAGGCAGTGATATGGCTATCACAAGCCCTGCAGAAACCCATCCTTAAGTTAACTGATGAGGACTACAATGAGAAAGGACTCAGTGAGTTGGTGATCGAGCACTCAAGTGCTTACCAGATCAATATAGATGTATTCAACAGACTACAAAACACGATCACAGGTTGGCCAGGTGGTAAGCCCAAAGCAGATGACAGTACTAGACCAGAACGATCCAAGCCGGATCAGAAAAGATCTATCATCTTTAGCCCGCATCCTGATGATGATGTGATCTCGATGGGAGGTACCTTCATAAGGTTGATAGATCAAGGGCACGAGGTACATGTAGCTTATCAGACATCTGGTAACATAGCTGTGCATGATCATGACGCGCTCAAGTACATAGAGTTTCTTCAAGAGCTTGGGGTAGATCAGAAGTTGCTCAAAGCTGAATCAAAGACTTTTATATCAAATGCACAAAAATTCCTTAATTCTAAAAAGACCTCAGATATCGATTCTGCAGACCTAAGGTTGGTCAAAGGGCTGATCAGGAAAGGAGAGGCTAGAGCTGGAGCAAGGTATTGTGGGTTGGAGGATAAGAATATTCACTTTTTAGACCTCCCGTTTTATGAGACGGGGAAACTTAGAAAAAATCCTATCTCAGAGGCAGATGTCGATATTGTGGTAGAGCTTTTAAATAAGATAAAGCCACACCAAATATTTGCTGCTGGCGATTTAGCAGATCCTCATGGGACACATCGAGTATGTCTAGACGTGATCTTCGAAGCAATGAAGCGAGTGAAGAAAAAGTCTTGGGCAAGGGACTGTTGGTTATGGTTATACAGAGGCGCATGGCATGAGTACCAGATAGATGAGATCGAAATGGCAGTGCCGCTCAGCCCAGAAGAATTGGTCAAGAAACGTCAAGCTATCTTTATGCATCAGAGTCAAAAAGATAGTCCTCCATTCCCAGGTAGTGATATGCGAGAGTTTTGGCAACGTGCCGAGGAGCGCAATCGGGAGACAGCTCGCCTGTACAGATCCTTAGGCCTTGCTGAGTATGAAGCGATGGAAGCTTTTAGGAGGTGGAAGTTTTAGGCTGCTTAATAGATTTTTTAAGGACTAAAAACTAATCAAGCTCAGATAATAAGGTGATAGTAAAGAACGCTTTATGCGTTCTTTCTCCTTCTGCCTAACACAAATCCTGAAATAATAAGAATCACAATAGCCCCAACAGTAGCAGACACGATCATACCTACAAAATTAAGCGGAAGATCAACACCAAAGGTCTCAGAGATCATCTTAACGATGCCCTGTCCTGGGGTCAGACCAAGAAAGTTAAATATATAACCACCAACGATTGCTCCTGCAATACCAAGTAAAGCATTGATAACAAAACCAAAGTTATCTCCTTTAGCAACTCTTGCGGCAATCGTACCTGCAATTGCTCCTACACCTACCATCAATGCTAATTTCATTGGATCCATAATATCTCTTTTTGTGTTTACTGTGGCAAAGATAGAAATCAATACCTAATATCAAATTATGATTAATTGTATGTGAAATTTAATAAACCTAACTTATTGATAATGTAATTTAACCTTAGTAAAGTTCCTATTGTCTTTTTAATAGTTATTATAGAACCGAATGATTACGAAAAAGTAAACTTTACTATTCTAGCAACCATATATGGAACGAGCTTGAAACAATTTGTATAAGCAGTCATTAAAGAGAAACTAGACCAAAGCCTGCGTTGATAAGTTATACTTTCAGTTTAGAACAACATCATTAAGACTAACATTCTTCAACCAGCCAGAACCTTGATGTCTAAACCTAAAACCAATTAGCCTTTTAGCTTCTTGTTCAAATTCAAAATTTTTAAGTTTTTTTTCATTTAAATAAATTGAGAGATCCCCTTCTATAGAGACGACCATAGCAGGATATAAGTTGAATACTCTGATGATAGGTTGTTTTATCACTCTCGTTTTAGCGGGATGTGGTATACAGAGATCAATCGTTCCAACTAGGAGAATGTACGAGTTATAAATCGTGAAGTCTCTTTTGCAGGAGAATCTATTGAACTAAATGCAGCAGAAAACGATGGAATTGTAATTCTAGAAAATGCTTCATTTACAACTGGAACAATATTGTTAGACATAAAGGGAGAAAACAATCCTGGAAGAAGTTTCGTAGGTATTGCATTTAATATTGAGAATGATTCCACCTTCGAGGTAGTCTATTTTCGGCCCTTTAATTTTGAATCATCAGAGCAAATAAGACGAGAACATAGTATGCAATATGTCTATGAGCCTGATTACCCATGGAGTCGTTTGCGAAATGAAAATGAAGGAGAGTTCGAAGCAGAATATTTTAATCCACCTTCACCTGATGATTGGTTTTCTATTTCATTGACTATCGAGAATGACAAGGTGATCGTAAAGGATGCCGATTCAGGTAAACTATTGATGCAAATAAAAAGACTCTCTTCTGCATCATCTGATAAGATCGGGTTTTGGGTAGGTAATGGCTCTAAAGGTAGTTTTAGGAATTTGAGAATTGAATAAGAGGTCGGTTTTCTCACATCGAATATCTACTTCTTGAATCTACAGATAAAGTTGCCTCTGCGTAAGTACATAATGAGCGCTTGATTAAGTTAGTTCATTGAACTAACTTAGTTATATGAAGACTGTAAATATCCATGAAGCTAAGACGCATCTTTCTGCGTTGCTCAAACTGATCGAAGATGGAGAAGAAGTGGTTATTGCTAGGAATGGTAAGCCAGTAGCTAAGCTTGTAGAATTCAAAAAGAAGAAGAAAAAGAGAAGACTCGGGAGGTTGAAAGGTAAAATTAAAATTTTCGATGACTTTGATGTGCTCCCTGATGAGATTGCCAGAGCTTTTGGAATGATAGACTAGTTTGAATTATTTACTAGATACACATATCGTGCTTTGGAGTTTGTTCGCTCCTAAAAAATTAAAAAAGGAAGTTGCTTCTTTGATTGAATCTCGTGATTCGAGATTATTTGTGAGCATAGTTTCAGTCATCGAAATTTCTATCAAAAAGTCTATTGGTAAACTTGATATAGATGACTCATACCTTGATATACTAAAGGAGGAAAATTTCAGTTTTTTACCTATTGAATTGGAAGATGCCAAGTTGATTCAATCCTTGCCACTTATCCATAAAGACCCCTTTGATAGATTATTGATTGCTCAAGCGATCAATCGGGATTTTACTATTATTACTAAAGATGCTTTTTTTCAAGCATACGATATAAGGTTGCTTGAAGCTTAATCTCAACATCCTCATTCTTAACTTTTTTTGCCAGCAGGCAAGGTTATTTTGATTTGAGCAAAACAAATCCTTGGCAGTTTATTTATATACAGCAATATTTATTTAGCCCAGTTTATAATCTGAATGCTCACAAATGTGCATCTTCTGCAATCGAGTTAGTTTTCTTCGCCAAGTAAAAGTTTTAGGCCTGTTGTAAAAGCTAAGCTTGGGCCGAAACCAAATTCAAATACAGTTCTTTTTTGTTCTTCTAAAGGCAAGCTAGGATATTCGGAATAAGAACTACCTAAGGCTAGCCAATCAATTTGAGCTTGAACACCAGCTGATAAAAATAATCTCTTTGCCAATTTAAAGTTGTTTTCGAGTAGAATGCCAGTACCTAAAATTATAGCTTTATCGCTCGAAGAGAAATTTTCAGGAATGTTATCCCAATCCTTATCTCTAATTTTATAATAGATATTATTTATTCCGTATACCATTATTCCTTTGGTAGGGTTTTGGTTTTTTATTGCAAACTGATGTTGTAGCATCATTAGTTTATTTCTTTCCCTGTAGCTTCCTAGCCAACCATTAGGTGGTGTATTTACCTCTTGGTCAATAGGTCTTGCGAATCCAATTTTGAACTTGTGATATCTGCGTTTATACTTTTTCTCAAATTGAATGTTGTAGATATTGGGATAGTCAAGTATTTTAAATTTGTTATTGTTCCAAAGAATATTTGTGCTTATAAAGCTTTGCCCATTGCAGTGTAATGCAATCAATAATAAAAAGCAGCTTAGAGATATAGTAATTTCCTTTTTCAAATAGTTTAATTTTTATTCAATACCGCTCATCCTTAACAAATGGTAACTTCTTCATCTTAGTAACATCCATACTCGGGAATCCAAAATCCTCTACGATCTTACCCTGTATCATATAACAACCCTTCCCTTGAAAAGGATATCTAGCTAACGCAGGAGGAAAGTGTGTAGTATCAAAAAAATCTCCCTTGGTATCTATCCAAGTACCAAAGTTCATCAGTTTCCTATTGACTGTTGTGACATTTTTACGAGCGATGTAGTAGCCTAAAATATTGACCGTTTTACCTAGATATTTTTTCATCTGCTCAGTGACGATATCACCGCGGTGCTTAGTGACGAGTAGGTCAAAGGGAGAGCAGAGTGAAAACCCAAGCAGCTCAATCTCATCAAAAGCTTGCTCGAACTTCCCTTCCTGCATAGTCGGTAGTTGGTAGGTGTCGCCATCCACATCAAAGATGGTGGAGGTACCATTAAGTTTTACTTGTGGGTTGTGTACGGCGTTCTTTTCCCACATGAGTTCGTACTTGTTGAGCCCAGTGAATCGGAATGCGCCTATGCGGATCAGTATCTCTAGTTGCTCTTTGCTAATGTCTACCCTCCGCACAAAATCTTGTAAGCTCCGATAGTCTCCATGGTCGATACGCTCTTGCACGAGACGGATAGCGATCTTTCGCTTCAGCTCTGAGATGTGTATGAGGCCGATGTAGATGGTGTCTCCGTCGATGTTGGTGAGGTAGGTGCTGTTGTTAACGCAGGGTGCTTCTATCTTGGCACCGCACATACGTGCCTCATGTACATATACCTCAGTGCGATAGAATCCTCCAAAATTATTGATGACCGCAGTCATGAATTCTATCGGGTAGTAGGTCTTGAGATACAGACTCTGAAAGGACTCCACCGCAAAGCTAGCGGAGTGCGCCTTGCAGAATGAGTAACCACTAAAGCTCTCGATCTGTCGCCATACCTCGTGCGCTAGCTTGTCGGTATAGCCTCTCGCTTTACAATTGCGAAAATATTTTTCCTGTAGTTTTCTAAAGGTGTCAGAGCTTTTCTTTTTGCCAGTCATGATACGGCGTAGTACATCAGATTCATCGAGGTCGAGTCCTGCAAAGTGATGCACGATCTTCATCACATCTTCTTGGTAGACCATGACGCCATAGGTCTCGCCCAGATTCTCTTCGAAGACTGGATGGATATAATTAAAACTTTCAGGATGATGAAATCTATGGATGTATTCTCTCATCATCCCTGACTTAGCAACTCCTGGTCGTATGATCGAACTCGCCGCCACGAGGTGTATGTAGTCATCACACTTAAGTTTGGTGAGGAGACCACGCATAGCTGGTGACTCTATGTAGAAGCAGCCGATGCACTTGCCAGAGCGCAACTGCTTGCGTACATCTTTATTCTCTTTGATCTCTGCGACATTGTGTATGTCTACGTGCTCTCCTTTATTTTTTTGGATGAGCGTGACAGCATCTTTGATGTGGCCTAGACCACGCTGGCTGAGGATGTCATATTTATGAAAATGTAAATCTTCTGCACCATACATGTCAAAGTGGGTGATCGGAAATCCCTTAGGCATCATCTGCAGGGAGGTGTGATAGTTGAGTGGCTCTTCGCTGATCAGTATTCCTCCTGCATGAATAGAGAGATAGTTAGGAAATCCTTCGAGGAGTTTACCGTACTTAAAGATATGCTTGGCATATGGGTGATGCTTTTCGGTGGCGTAGGGTTCGTTGACGATGACATCGATATTTTCTTTTGGAAGTCCGACTACTTTACCGAGTTCTCTGATGATGGACTTCCCCTTGAAGGTATTGTAGGTGGCGAGTAGAGCAGTGTGCTCTTTGCCGTATCGTTTGAAGACATAGTCGGTCACATCATCGCGCTCATCCCACGAGAAGTCGATATCAAAGTCTGGCGGTGAACTACGATGAGGATTTATAAATCGCTCGAAGTACAAATCTAGTTCGAGTGGATCGACATCTGTGATCGATAGATTAAAAGCGACGATAGAGTTAGCGCCGCTCCCTCGTCCGACATGATGATAGCCTACGCTATGTGCGTAGCGGATGATATCCCAGGTGATGAGGAAGTAGGAGCAGAACCCTAATTGCTCGATGACCTTGAGTTCTTTGAGTGTTCTGTCCATGGCCTTCTTATTGCGAGCGCCATAGCGACGGATGCAGCCATTGATACTTAGTTTTTGTAGGAGTTCGTCGTCATCCTTTTTGTCGCCAGTGAAGGTGCGTCTGTTGTTGAGTTTGGTGTTGGGTAGATCTATGGAGCAGCTATCGATGATGCGCTGTGTGTTCTCTATGATGAGTGGATATTGGCCGTAGGTTTCTAAGAGTTGCTTAGGCATGACGAATACTTCTGAACTCTTAGCGTGATGCTTAGGCTCTAGTTTACCGATGACGATATTGAGGTCGATACACCGCAGTAGTTTGTGGGTCTTAAATCCATCTTCATTTATAAAAGTTATGGGGCTGAAGATGACGAGCCTGTCTAGATGTTCTTTGAGATAGGAGGAGAAGAGACGATTTACTTCTTCGGGGCGTACGCCTATGAATTCATTGTCGCGGAGGTCGCTTAGGTTTTTTCCTTTGGGTAGTTTGCGATAGATCACATAAGCATGCTCGAAGGCTGGGGCGATCTCTGGTAGTGGTGTTTTTTCGAGGGAGCATCTGGTTTGGAGTTGGTTGAGCTCGCGCCATCCTTCTTTGTTTTTGGCGATCGCTACGTAGAGGAAGTTGCTTAGCTGGTAATCGACCTTGGTCAGTTTTTCAACTGCCTTTTTATTGCGCTTATCATCATCATCTACAAGTGGTTGCTGGTCGATGATGGTAGCCTGCCGAAACTCGATGCCGAGGATAGGCTTGATGTCATGAGCCTTACATGCTTTTATAAATTGATAGCTACACGAAGTATTATTGATGTCGGTAAGTACCATCGATTTGATACCATGCGCTGCTGCTGCTTCGACGAGTTGCGTGGGGCTGAGTGTCCCATACTTAAGGCTGTAATATGTGTGGCTGTTTAGATACATTTTTATTATTAGATCACTTAATATAAATCTGTCAGAAGACCCTCCTAACCTCCCTTAAAAGGAAGGAACTGCTCGCGCTACTTGGCTTCGCAGCGAGCGCAACTCCCTCTCTTTGAAGAGAGGGTAGGGGAGAGTTGTCATAATGTCGAAGCATATTTTATAGCGTTATTACCAAATCTATTTCTTACCCAGTCACGTGACTCCATGAGATTGATCGCTTTCATACTATCATCAAAGAGACTTATCTGATAGCTACCGTGGACCAGCCCGCTGAACTTCACACCGATGAGTCGTATCAACTGCCGCCGCTCAAAGAGGCTATCAAACAACTCGTGGGTATGCTCGATGAGCACCTGGTCATTAGCGGTATAGGGTATGCGGCGCTGCTTGGTATAGGTGTTAAAATCTGCGTATCTGATCTTGATCGTCACGCAAGAGGTAAGCTTACTAGAGTTGCGTAACTCGAAAGCTAGGGCATCAACCATCCCCTTCAGTTTGTTTCGCATCATCTTGATGTCGAGTGAGTCCTCCATAAAGGTGCGCTCCTTAGAGATCGACTTCTTCTCGCTGTAGGGTACGACGGGAGTGTTATCGATGGCATTCGCTTTCTCCGAGAGCCGTCGTCCCGTTTTACCAAACTCCCGTTCGAGGAGTCGGGTAGGTATCTCACTAAGCATCTTGATCTGCCGCACTCCCATGAAGGAGAGTTTTTTATATAGCTCTTTGCCGACACCTGGGATCTTGCGTACCGATAGGGGCGCGAGGAATCCTTTCTCGGTTCCGTTGGGTACTTGTTTGGTTCCGTTAGGTTTTGATTCACCCGTACCGACTTTGGAGACCAGTTTATTGATAGACAGGCCGAAGGAGATCGGTAGTCCCGTTTCTCTGATTACTTTCTGTCGCTGCTCCAGCGCCCACTTGTAGCAGCCAAAATATTTGTCCATCCCAGTAAGATCGAGATAGAACTCATCGACAGATGCCTTCTCCAGCACAGGCGCATCCTCGGCCAGCACATCCGTCACCATCCCCGAGTAGTAGGAGTAGCTATCCATATCTCCCTTGAGCACAAGCGCCTGTGGGCATAGCCGCAGCGCCATCTTCATCGGCATCGCTGAGTGCACTCCAAACCGCCGCGCCTCATAGCTGCAGGACGCCACCACTCCCCGTCGGCTAGTTCCTCCAATGATCAGTGGTTTACCCAGAAAATCACTGTTTTTAAGGCACTCTACTGATACGAAGAAGCTGTCGAGGTCAAGATGTAGCACTGATCTATCGAACAATAGTTACTGTATTTATTAGTTATGTCGAAAATATCGACTTAAATATGACGAAAAAACCAGCGAATATACTATATTTGTTAGTATGGTGATAGAGGTGTCTATGGTTGACTTAATACTACATAGGTTGAACAGCAATACTAATTTGTCAATCTTAGATTTAGGATGTGGAGAAGGAAATTTTCTTTTTTCACTTTATGATAAATCTACTTTCCAATTTGCAAAACTTATTGGAGTTGATTCTGGAAAAGATGAACACAGAATACCATCAAATGACTTAAACAAGGATTATGAAATTAATGTGGGGTATGATAGAAAGTTAGACAGGAAAATATTTCACTATATATCAAAGGATTTAAATGATTACATAAATAGTATAGACGATAAGTTTGATCTTATCATTCTATCAAATGTCTTGCACTTCTTTGAATGGGAATATGTATTGAGAATACTTGATAGATCACTTCGGCTATTGAAGTCGGAGAGTTTGCTTTATATGAAAATGGCTGGTGAAAAACATCCTTATAAGGATGAAAGAGATAAAACAGTTCTTAATAAAACCAAATACGATTTGTTGAAAGATAGATTTGAATTAATTGAGTGTATAGAACGTGAGGAATCATATGAAATACTAATAAGTAATTATATAATGAGTGAGTAGTTCAAAGATTCTATTTAGAAAGTTCAAATCCTAAAATCCGTACATCCAATAAATCCTAATTCAGACAAAGAAATGCTCCACAAAGAACTAACTCATAAAATCATCGGATGCTGCATGAAGGTACATCGAGTGTTAGGTAGCGGTTTCCAAGAAGTTATTTATCAAAGAGCATTAGCAATCGAATTTGATAATAATGACCTCTCATATAATCGAGAGATGGAAATGGATATCTTCTATGAGGGTACACAGATTGGTACAAGACGGGTAGATTTTTTTGTAGAAAACAAGATCATGGTCGAGCTTAAAGCACTTAGCAAGTTGGATGATTCGCATACTGCTCAAGCAATGAATTATTGCGAGGCCTATGATTTACCACTAGGATTGTTAATCAATTTTGGATCTACAAGTTTGGAGTATAAAAGGATTTATAATGTAAAGCATCCAGAGAATAAATCAAATACTGGATCTTAGAAAGCTCTACTGTCTGAACTAAGATGGATAGGATTAGAGGATTTTAAGATTAGATAAAGGAAACAAAATGCAAATTGAGTAATGAGCTAAATGAACACGTAAGAGATGAATCTTATAATCTTTAAATCCAAAAAATCCTAGTTCAGACAGGAGTGCCGTAATATGATACACAAAAACCTAAAACACCTAAGAACCAAAAAGCAAATCTCCCAACAGTACCTAGCGGAAGCGATGGGCATCCCACGCACAACCCTAGGCGACTACGAGCGAGGCAAAACCGAACCCAACCTAGAGATGCTAGTGAAACTAGCAGACTTCTTTGATCTAAAGGTCGATGAACTGATACGCAGTAACATCAGTCATCTAGACTATGAGATCTTGCGGAATAAGCATATGAAGGTGCTAGCGATATCAGTAGATCGCAACAACAAGGAGAATATAGAACTAGTGGATACTAAGGCGGAAGCAGGATATTTGGAGAGTTATAGTGATCCAGAATATATCAAGGAATTACCTAAGATATCATTCCCTAATATGCCGGAGGGTAGTTATCGAGGGTTTGAGATTAGAGGAGATTCTATGATGCCGTTGGTGCCAGGTAGTGTTGTGATATGCTCCTATGTGGAGCAGATCGATCAGATCAAGGACGATGAGACTTATGTCGTAGTGAGTAAAGAGGATGGTCTGGTGTATAAGCGAGTGAGAGTAGATCAGGAGAACATGCAGCTAGTACTTATCTCAGATAACGAGGCTTACCTACCTTATGAGATCGAGTATGAGGAGATAGATGAGGTGTGGAGATACTATGCGCATCTGAGTTTTACGGATGCCAAAACGAGCCTTAATGATCTGATAGATGATAAACTACAGGACATCCAAAAGAAAGTAACAACACTGACTGAGCGATTAACAAAAGTATAAATTAGATTTCTTGCCTTCATAACTTTACAAAAGATTCGTGTAAGGACGCCTACTTTTTAAGAGAAGGCTGGGGAGATTAAAAAAACCAAATAAAGAGTAGTAGAGAATGACTAATAAAAACGGAATTACTTTTAAAGTAATTAGATTTTAGATAGTGGGTAAGTCAATTTTTGATGTCTTATTACTGACAGAAAAACTGTCGAGCTATTTTTTAAAATAGCAGGGTGTTACATAATGAAATAATAATTGAACTCCGTTCCCCAAAGGAGTCCCTGTCAAGTGTTGCAAATCAAGATCCATTTGGGTGTTTTATTTGTACAAATTTCATAGCAATACTCTGATTTAAAGAGCCCCAATTGTTTTTAAATAAAAGTACTGAACATAAATCCTGTATCAGGTAGCTAGGGCAAATGAAAATAAAGGTTGGATATCTTCAAAAGCTAATTGAATCTAGAAGAGACACACAAGCCTTGTTTAAATGCCTTAGTAGATGAGAATGATTTCATTAATTTAGTGCCGAGAGATAGAACGCTCGGCACTTTTTCGGTTAATCAGATTTATTGTAATTTTAATAAACTTCCGATTGAAATTTATAAAATATTCTGTAGCTACTTTTTGTATTTGTTTGTTGATGAATAAGTTTTCATTAGCGAATGGACTTAAAGAACAAGATCCTCAAAATTTTGAATCAGCTACTACCATCTCTAAGATAGATTCGCTGATTGAAGAAGGGCTGAATCAATATCGTGATAACTCTTTATTGTTATTAAGAACAGGCTTGGAAGCACTAGGAGAATCGAGAAGGATAGATTATAAAAAAGGAGAATCGAAGGCCTTGTTAAATTTGGTCATCTATCATACCCTCTATGGTAAAAAAGATACAGTATCAATTCTTGCTAGAGAATCAACGGAAATTGCTACCCAAATAGATGAAAGAAATGTCGTTGCAAAAAACCACCATTACTTAGGTTTAAATCATCAACAGTCAGGTAGATATCACCAAGCCTTGACAGAGTATACAAAGGCGCAAGATCTTAACAATGCATTAGGCAATTATGCAGAGTTAATCAAACAGGCTAACAATATTGCTATCATCTATCGAGAATTAAAAGATTACCCCTCTGCTATTAAATATTTAGAAATGGTATATGACCTCTCGGATAAGCTAGGCAACGAGGAATTTAAAGCTATAAGTAAAGCGAATCAAGCATATATTCTTTTAGACCAAAAAAAATATAAAGAGGCATATGATATTTTAGATTTCGTATTACCAACGATACAAAAATCGAATAGATTAGGTGAAACTAGTTGTTATAATATTATGTCCCAAGTGTTGACAGGCCTAGGCCGATCTGATGAAAGTATTGAATATGCTAACAGGGCAATTAAAGTAGGTGAAGAGTTAGGTTATAAAGAAGGTGTTTTTAACGGGATGTATGCAATTGCAAATACTCACTTTCAGGATAATAAGTATTCGGAGGCTATACGAATTGCAGAGACAATAATTAAAAAACCAAATGTAAAATATGAAACTCGCTATGTGCATCAACTCTATAATATTTTAAGTGTCTCCTATAGGGAATCGGGTAATCTAACTAAGGCATTAAAATATCAAGATGAGTACTTAAGACTTAGCGAACAGATCTTTAATGAAGATCAACAAAAATATGCAACTAGATTACAGATAGAATATGATATCAAAGAACGAGAGCGAGAGAATCAAATATTAAAGAATCAAGCTACTGCAGACAAAAAGCAAATTAAAAATCAACAGTACATATATCTCTCTACCAGTTTGATAGCCTTATTAGGCCTTGGATTAGCTTTTCTATTCTATAAGACATCAAGGATCGGTAAAGAGTATAGCGAGAAATTAGAATTAGCAATAGATAAAAGAACTAAAGAATTGCAGGATGCAAACGCAGAGCTAAAAAATTCAAATTATGAGTTAGAGCGATTTGCTTTTATCGCCTCTCATGATCTGAAGGAACCGCTTAAAAACGTTATATCTTTTTCTGAATTGATACAAAAAGAAGTTAAGAAGAATCCAGTTAATTCAAGATTGATAGATTATGCAAACTTTGTAGAAAAAGGCTCTAGGCGGTTATTTGATCTAGTCCAAAGCATATTTGAATTTTCAAGGATCGATAAAGATATATTAGACGATGCACACGAGTTTGATCTAGAAGAACTAATAGAAAATTTAAAGCAAGATTATTTAGCAAAAGCAAATATTACAAATGGTGAAATGCCAAAGATCACTGGTAATTCATCTTTGATCTATACAGTTTTGCAGAACCTCGTGCAAAATGGGATAAAGTATAATGAAAATGAGGTTAAAACCATTCATATTGATTCAGCTCAAAAAGACAATAAAAATATAATAACCGTTGCTGATAATGGTATTGGTTTCAATAGTGAATTTAGAGAGAAGGTCTTTGATATGTTTACTAGACTTAACACTAAGGATGAATATGAAGGAGCAGGATTAGGTCTAGCAATTTGTAAGAAAGTAATGAGTGCGCATAGAGGAAAAATATGGGTTGAGAGTGAAGAGGATAATGGAAGTACCTTTTATCTTTCCTTTCCTTCTTAACCAATATGGGCCAGTCTCTTTTTAATAAAGTCTATGATCTGGTTGTCATTCTTACTGATGATCATTCTCTTCTCATTTTTAACAGCGTGCACTTTTTTTAAGATGGATTTTCTCCGTATCAAATTAAAGACCAATACATAGTGGAGAAAATCTAAGTCAAAACGCTCAGGGCATCCCTCAGGCATGTCTGGCCTAACTTTACCTCGATATTTAATTATTCTTTTTAGAACCCGATATAGGCATTTAAGAGTGGAGGCATCTAGATAAACTATCGTGTCAGCCCTCTCAATTCTGATGTCCAAGGTTCCGCCATAGTTACCATCCATGATCCACCTGTCTTGCGCGATTAGTGCTTGTACTTTACTTTTCCATACAGCTTTAGTAGGTTCTTGCCAGTTAGGCAACCAATAGTGTTGATCTAGATGTATGATCGGAAGGCCATATTCTTTTTTTAGAGATCTTGCTAATGTGCTCTTCCCTGCACCACAGCAACCAAGAATTAGTACCCTTTCCAACCAGTATATATTTTAGTGTAGATCAATTTCCTCTGAAGATAGGCTTTTCAAAATTTTAGACTAAGAAGTTTTTACGGTATTAATTACTTGAATAGTTTTAATCAAAATGATCATTCTTTCTATGAGCCTTAGGTCGGTTCTGATTTACAGTCTTTCAGATAAAAGGCCAATGGGCAATAGACTGAATCTCCTAATAAATCAAACTTGCGCGTCACTAAAAGTTTAGATAATACATATAAATAAACCTAACTGTTAAAGTGAATATAATTTAAGGTAGCACACTTGGGACAAAAACGAACTCTTATTAATTTTGAGGAGTCGCCAATGCTTGGTTTTAAATCTAGAAGACCAGAATAGCTTATTATTATACTCAATATGTTTTTCCGTAATTTTTTATTGTCATTTATAGTAGCAGTAAGCGCAATATGTGCCTCTGCACAAGATAGTTTGGATGTAGAATTGGTATGTCCTGAAAACGTGACTATTAATTGTGAGTCAGAGCTCTCAGAACTCAGCACCTATGGTAAAGCAAGGTATAGGGTAGGAGAGGAAACCAATGATATGGAAGATCAGCGATCCAAGAGGAATATTGATGACTGTGGCAAAGGGAATATTGAAAGAATATGGCGCTACAAAAGTGAAGAAGGAGAAGAGTTTAAATGTGCGCAGTTTATCTATATCGGCGAGGACGAGGAAGGCAAAGCTCTCATAAACTGGCCGGTCAAGGAAGTAGTCATATCATGGTGCGACCCATCATACTCACCTAATGATCTGCCAGAAGGAGCACGGCGACCTCTATACTATGAGGGGGAGTGTAATAAGATGGAGCACACTTATTCAGATGAGATAATCTACATAACGGACTCTTGTAAAGAGGTGCACAGAAAATGGGTAGTACACGACTGGTGTTATGATAGTAAGAATATTGCAGGCAATGATGGTTACTATAAATTTACTCAAGTAATTAAATTTGATATGCCTGATGATATAGATTATTTATTGCTTAATGATGTTGTAGTCGAAGCAGCAGATTGCGAAAAGGCAAGAATAGATTTACCTGATGTAAAAGTGGGGATAAAGGATTGTAACAGAAGGGTCAAGATAAAGAACGATTCTCCTTTTGCAGATAGCAAGAAGGGTAATGCAAGTGGAGTTTATCCTGTCGGAGAAACTGTAGTCAATTTTATTGTGGAGCTAGAATGTTCTAAGGATAAGGAATTTGCTTTGCGGATAACGGTGACAAGCCCTTGTGATGAAAAAGCGATCATTGATCAAAATGAACTTGCTGATAAATTGAAACAGTCTTTTGTAAGGCCTAATCCATTTACTTCAAATACAGAGATATTACTAATCAGTGACAAACCTCAGACAGGTACGCTGAGCTTGTATAAGACCAATGGAGAAATAATATCTCAGCGACCTCTAAAGTTGACAAGTGGCCCTCAAAGCTTAAAGATCTCAGAAAAAGAATTGGCTTTGCCAGGCGTTTATTTTTATTCTATTCTTATAGGAGAGAGAAAATTAGAGGGGAGATTGATCAAGATCAGATGACCTAGCTTATTTAACTAATAGAGTTAAAAGAATTTTCCTTTCCTTCCATTATAGGAAATAAGCACTTTGCCCGAAGCATTCCTTTTATTTCGATAGAGGGTAGGGAGCGTAAATAGGAAAAGAAAGTTTATTCCACAGAAAAGTCCTATCTCAGATCTCAGATAACAGATAACAGATTGAGATTGGGCAGAACACCACCCAGGTGAAGGGAAGTAAGGATAATTATTATATCGACTTATAAATGATTTAAGAAATGTTTATTTTTTAATTGATACCTCAAATGTAAGCTCACGATAAGCTCACACAGGCTTCCACCCGATAAAGTGAACCAAAATCAAGTTCTTTGGAAAGGTTCTCTCGATTTTCGTTATAGGGTCACAGCCCTAAATTTTGTCTTATTAATAGCGTAAGTACACAGCGTCTAGCTGTATTCTATTTTTAATAAGAGTAAAGGGTGAAAAGTCAAGTAAGGTATTATCATCTTGCCCTGATCATTGGGCTCGTGTTCCATGGCACACTGCTGTTCTATACATTCGAGCAGACCTATGATGCTTTTGTCCACATTTTTTTCGCTGATCATTATGCTGAGAACTGGTTTGAGACTTGGAACTATAAGTGGTACACAGGATTCACCATAACTAGTTACCCACCCCTGGTCCACCAGATCATAGCACTGTTATCCTATGTCGTTGGCCTTAAGCTAGGTTTCCTCATCTGGGGAATGATGGTGGTGCTACTATTTATCAGAGGAGTCTACAGATTCTCTCTGTTATGGGTTGATCAGCGGTCTGCCGAGTATGCCGCACTAGCTGCAGTATTCTGTTCCTCATTTGTAGAAGCTATACATGTATTCGGGCAGTTGCCTAGTATGACAGGTCTCTCTCTGTTATTGAATGCCTGTCCAGAAATATATAATTGGTTAAGACATAGAAGTAAGATCCATTTCGTCAAGGCTGTGCTCGTACTTGCGCTAACAACTACTGCACACCATGTCTCTACGATATTCGGAATGGTCTTCTTTGTCTTTCCAGTTTTAGGATTAGCCTTGCTAGATCGAGCTGTCGAGGAGAAAGGAAGTATAGATGATCTTAAGGTCAAGGACTTTGTCTTACAAGTATGGAAGAATTTACCACGAGTAATGTTCTTTGGTGCAGTATCGCTTTTCATTTTGATCAGTGTAGTTTTTCCATATTGGTATTGGTCCAAGACTGACCCGATCACACAGGTATCGATACCACATGGGTCTAGAGATTCATTTATAGAGACCTTAAGTTCGGGTCTTGTATTTTTTCTGATACCGTGGGGGATGATGTTATTCTTTCTGCCATATTTATTTAAGAATGCTTTTAGGAAACGAAATATCTTTCTTGGATTGTCATTGGCACTAATGTTTTTATTAGGGACGGGTGGTACGACACCACTTCCCGAGATGCTTTTGGGAGAGACTGCATTTAATATTCTGACGCTAGATAGATTTACACTTTGGGCAACCATGCTAGCGCTACCATTTTGGGGTGCATTTCTAAGAGATCTATTTGAAGGTACTTTTTATCATTACCTCAAAGATATTTGGTCTGGCTGGCTTTATCGGTTTACGCAATTACTAGTTATCGGAGGTATTCTGACATTCACCTTATTCATAGTTAATATCAGCTACTTCAGAGCGATGCAACCTGATCCGATAAAGACGGACCCGATTACTAACTTCCTCAATAAAAGTAAACACTACGAATGGCGCTACCTGACCTTAGGCTTTGGTGACCAGATGGCTTGGCTAGCGGCTAATACACAGGCGCTAAGTGTTGATGGTAATTATCACTCGGTGAGGAGGCTACCCGAGATGACCAGCAGGGCAGTAGAGCGATTAGAAAATGCTAAGTACCAAGGGATGGAAGGGATAGGTGCACTGCAACAGTTTCTTACCGTGCCAGAGAATTACAACTTAAAATATATTTTCTCTAATGATAAATTCTATGATCCATTGCTATACTTCACAGGTTGGCAATATTTACAAGTTTTAGAAAATGGAATTGCGATATGGGAACGGCCTGATGTAGCACCATTACCTTCGATCTTGCCAAGGAAAATAATACCCGATTACCAGCGGATGATCTGGGGTATAGTGCCAATTACAGTTTTAGTGTTAGTGATCTTAATGAAGTTGCTTTCATTTCTTTACAGACAGTATTTTAAGTTAGAGAAAAAAGCAATTGTAAAAACACGTAACATTCCAGATGTTTGGTCGATCCATATGATATGGATAGGTTTTATGGCTTTGGTATTTATTGGGAGTACTGGGTTTATGACTTACTACAATCAAGATAGAATCTCTCCAGATAATTTGGTCAAAGCATATTTTCATGCCATTGACTATAAATATTTTGAAACGGCTCATCAGTTTTATGATCCGGAGAATAGGAAGACTATCGATCAGTTTATGTTAGAGATATCTCTAGAGGATGGTATACTCGCTTCCTATGCAAAACTTGATGGTATAGATATAAGCTATAAGAATGGAGATCAAAAAAATGAGCTGATCGCCACAGTAAAAGCGGACTGGGTCACGGCATTAATGACTTATGATACTGAGCATGTGCTTAGGATGAAGAAGAAAGGTATGTATTGGTATCTGCTACCAGAGGGAGTAGAAAAGAGAATTCCGTCCGATCAATTTATCCAACGTCCAGAACTTTCCTTTTTTAATCAAGGAAGACGTAAAGCGGTAGTAGACTTAACAGAAAGAGAAGACATACTAGATAGACCTCAAGTAGATATCATTTCTTCAAGATTGGTCAGAAAAGATAGTAGCTATCATGTAGTCGGCGAAGTACAGAATATTGATAACGACCCTTCGTATATCACTGTGAGTGCAACCTTATATGATGAAGATAATAATGAGCTAGTAAGTTATAATGCCAAAGATCTAGTGATACACAACTTGTTACCAAAGGAGAAAACTCCGTTTAGAATAGACTTCGAATCAACGGAATGGACTAACGAAGATGGACAGACATTTAATCCAGGAGAGTTTAACCCAATTGTATTTGATAGTAAGCCGGTCAAGTTTGTAGTGAATGTAAAATCAATCGTAACGGATGTAAGACAGTATAAGTCAATGGGTATCCAAAATTATAAGCAGGAAGGCGAAAGCGCAGTAGGAGAATTAATCAATTATGGAACAAGAGAAATAAATATTCCCCACTTGATGACGGGATATTATGACAATGGTGAAATCAAATGGTTAGACGATATCTACCTAGAGAGAGGGATAAGGCCGCAACGAAAAAAGCCTTTTAGTATACCATTGATCAATATCGATGACGTAAAGGTCATAGATGTTGGAAATGACCAGAACATGATCATCAACGGCACAGCAAGAACATATATCAATAATCCATTAAGGAATAAATTCAGAAATAAACCTATACAAGTGTTCCCAGATGGCTATGCGGCTTCTGGAAATTCGGAGTAATGAAAAAGTTGATCAACATATTAATGCTAACCACAATTGTTTCGCTGTCTTGCGGAACAAAAGATGATAGTATGTCTGTAACTAAAACAATAGGTACGGCAGAAATTTTATTTGAGGTGGACAGTATTAGTGCTGGGAGTAAGATCAAAAAAATAGATGTAGCAGCAAATAGCTTTGAGGGTATTGAGAATTTGAAATTGTTGGTGTCAAATAAATGGGGAATCAAAGTAATAGCGTCTCCGATTAAAAATGAAATAGCTTCTTTTAGTCTTTCAGAGGTGAGATTTGAAGAAAGTGGGGAGGTAGAATTTATAGTTGTGGCTGAGGCGGAGGTCTTAGATCGACATAAGCTTAAAGTCCTACCTCTAAGAGGGGATAGTTTAATTGAAAGTTATCTCGGTCCCAAAACTATCATCGTCGGTGGCAAAGAAAAGACAATGCTAACTAACATAACCACCGATAAATATGGTAACCCAATTAGTGACGGAAGTTTAGTCAACTATAGTGTTCGATTCCCAATGGAGCAAGCATATACAGTAGGAGTAAAAACAGATCACCTAGTCTCATTTGTACAACTTAGGAGTAAGGACATAACAGGAAAAATAATTATAGGTGCCAATAACAGTGATGCTTCGATAAGGGAACAAGAGGTCAGAGTTACACCGGGCTTTGCACAGAATATTTCTATAGAATTAATAGAGTGGTTTCCCTATGCTGATAGCCGACAGACGGTGTGGCTCAAGTCGAGTGTAATCAAGGATGATCATGGTAACGTAGTTGCAGATGGAACAATGGTATTCTATGTAGTTAAAGATGGGGTAGATATAATTAATGAATATAAGTCATACACAGTAGGCGGTATTTCTAATGTGTTTATAGAAAACCCGAAAGTAGAATCTAATTGGAAGGTTATTGCTAAGACTGATGATGAGAATAAAAGCAATATTTTAGAATTGAATTTTCAATCAAATATCGAGAATATGGCATTTGATTATAACAAAGGGGAGCATAGTATCTCTGTAGGTCCTATCACCTCTGAGCTAGGTCAGTATATAAATGATGGAACTGAGGTTAGCCTAACTATCAAAAAGGGTGGAGAGGAAATTAAATTAGAAAAAGAGGCCTTAGATGGCTATTGTGAGTTTAAGCTGAGAGGCAAGAAATTCGTCCAAGGGACTTATGCCTTAGCCCTAGAAGTAGGTGGAGAAAGAAGAACAAAAAACTTGGTGGTAAGATGATAGAGGGCCAACATAGCAAAGTGCAAAGAATTATATCTGCGCTAGTCGTAGTAGGAGTTTTGACAATTGTATTTGCAGGGCTTGGAAAGGCCATCGCTTATTTTAAAACAGGAGCAGATAATGGCGAAATACATATAATCAATACAAATATTCTGAAGGATCATTCTCCAAAAGTTATCTGGAAGGAAGATAGAATAGTAGATGGAAGGATACTCAATAGTTATATGCGCAGCGAGATAGAGCAAGCATATATCGAAGCATGGTATGTTGCAAGTATGTCCTTTGCCAATAAGGATGAATCTCATCTTGAAGACTACTTTGCTGGTGATGCATTAGACTGGATCAAGGATGAAGTAAATGATACTTCTCAGTATACGATCCATCAAACTGAACTGAACCACGATCTCCAGTTGCATCACTTCACTTTAGATAATCAGCTGGCAGCATTCGAAGACTTAGGTGTCAGAGTTGTCAAGAAAATACTAGATGCGGAGCAAACGGTAGTCTACGAAGAGGAGCAAGTATTCAACTATGATGTTGTGATGATCTTAGATGATGGAAGATGGCGTATTAAGCACATGGTAAAATCTATTGCAGATACTATGTATAGTAAAAACAAACTAGGAAAAGACACTAGGATGTTAGCTAAACTCAATCAAATGAGAGGAGTAAATTATTATCCAGCATCTACACCTTGGTTTGAGTTTTGGGAAAACTTCTCTGCGGATACAACCATCCAAGATTTGAAATTGGCAAAGTCTCTTGACTTTAATACGGTAAGGATATTTCTACAATACAGTGTATTTGGAGAAGAGAAAGTGAGGGAAGAAATGTTAGAAAAATTAGAAACCTTTCTTGATATAGCAGAAGAGCAAAAAATAAAAGTAATAGTTACGCTTTTTGATTTTCCTAAAAGCTATCAATTAATAAACTATACTGCAACAGATAGGCACATAGAAAAAATTCTAACAAGATTCAAAGATCATAAGGCAATACTCGCATGGGATGTCAAGAATGAGCCTGACCTAGATTTTAATAATTATGGAGAACAGGTTGTTACTGAGTGGTTAGCTTTTGCGATAAAAAGAGCAAGAGCATATGATCCTAACCATCTGATGACGATAGGGTGGTCACAGCCTGATCAGGCACATAAACTAAGTGAACAAGTTGATTTTGTATCATTTCATTATTATGATGAAGCAGTTGAACTGACTAAGGAGATCCGATCATTAAGAGAGAAAGCACCGGGCAAAAAATTAGTTTTGGGAGAGTTCGGACAAACAAGTCTAAGTTCATTACTCACACTTTATAATAAATCTGAATCAAAGCAAGCAGACTACTATGCAGAGATCTTAGATGTGCTTAAAAGAGAAAAAGTTTCATTCATTAGTTGGGCATTACACGATTTCGAGGAAGCACCAAGTGAAGTATTCGGTTTAAAACCATGGATCAGAGGACCCCAAAAACATTATGGGTTAATCAGACCTGATGGGTCTAGTAAACCAGTCGCAGAATTAATGAAAATTAAATTCTAAATATTCTCAGATACTTACACCTTAGTCTGCTTGTATTTAGCACCTCGCGAAATCGGAAATTTAAATGAAGGAATTTTGATTCTAGTTGTTATACCAAAATGGAGTTAGCAAAACATCTATATGCTTCTGTAAGGCTAGCTGACTTCAAGAAATTCTTTTATTAAATACGGGTTTTCTTTAGTGGCTCAGCGGTTTTTTGTGTCTACTTATAGACAGATTTATTGTCAATCTATTTTCAAAATACAAGGGTGTAAACAATGAAATTAGCAATCGTATCTCCATATCCTCCTAGTAAAGGAACTCTAAATGAGTATGCCTTTCATCTAGTGCAACAGTTTAAGGATAAGCCAGAAGTATCTGAGATTATTTTGATTACAGATAAACTTCCGGAGGGAGTAAACTATCCCAAATCTCTAGAAGATGCACCTCACATTAAAATGGTAGACGCTTGGGAATTTAACTCTCTGACGAATGCGCTCAAAATAAGAAAAGCAGTAAATGAATATAAACCTGATGTGGTATTGTATAATATCCAGTTTTTATCGTTTGGTGATAAGAAAGTATCAGGAGCATTAGGATTATTAGCGCCACTACTCACGAGGTGGTCTGGTGTAACTTCCATGGTGCTTTTACATAACATCATAGAGACAGTAGATCTTAAGTCTGCAGGAATCACTGATAACCCCATCATGAAAGGTATATATAATCTGTCTGGCACGATCTTGACAAGACTGATCCTATCAGCAGATATGGTAGCAGTTACGATCTCAAAGTACGTAGAGATCCTAGAAGAAAAATATAAAGTAAAAAATGTAGCATTGGTTCCTCACGGAAGTTTTGAGTTGCCGCCACTGCCAGATTATGATCTACCTAGTGGGCCACTTAAAGTAATGACTTTTGGCAAGTTTGGAACTTATAAGAAGGTCGAGATATTAATCGATGCAGTACAATTAGTAAGGTCGAGAACAGGATTGGATATAGATGTGGTAATAGCTGGTACGGATAATCCAAATGTCAAAGGATATTTACAAAATGTGCAAAAGAAATATGATGGTGTGCCTGGATTAACTTTTACGGGATATGTAGAAGAAGAAGATGTACCAAGAATATTTAGAGAAAGTGCTATATGCGTTTTCCCTTATACAAGCACGACTGGTAGTTCAGGTGTTTTACATCAAGCAGGCAGTTATGGCAAAGCGACTATCCTACCGATAATTGGAGACCTAAAATCTCTCATAGAGGAGGAAGGATATGCAGGCGAATACTATGAACCAGATAGTACAACTGAACTAGCGGATGCTATAGAAAAAGTATTAACAAATAACGAATATAGAATTGATCTTGCAAGCAGAAATTATGCTGCTGCAGCTTCCCTACCTATGGCGGATATCGTGGATTGGTATCTAATACACTTCAACAGACTAATTGAATCTAAGAAGAGACACGCAACCCTTGTTTAAACGCCTTAGTAGATGAGAATGAATTTACTTAATTAGTGCTGAGTGTTGAGACGCTTGGCACTTTTTGTGTTCTATATCATTGTTCAAATAAGCCCTGAGCTTATAGAGTCTTCATGAAAGGATATTGCATCTTATCCAATAGTTTCTATAAGGTCCACCGTTATATGAGCATAAGAATAAATAATATATGAAAGGAATAGTTTTTACAGAGTTTTTAGAGATGGTCGAAGGAGAGTATGGTTATGATATGGTAGATGCTATCATAAACAAAAGTGATCTACCTTCTGGAGGAGTATATACTGCTGTTGGTACTTACGCATTTTCGGAGATGGGTATGCTATTACATAATCTGAGTGTAGATACCGAGCTCTCTATGCCGCAATTACTCAACACATTTGGCAAGTATCTATTTTACACTTTTGTAAAAAATTATCCAGGATTTTTTGAAGCAGCGCCTGATGCGTTTAAATTTCTCGAGTCGATAGAAGATTATATTCATGTAGAGGTTAAGAAGCTATATCCTGATGCTGAGTTACCAACTTTTGATACTACACGAATTGACGATAATAAGTTAGAAATGATCTATAAGTCTGAAAGAAGAATGGCAGATTTCGCAGAAGGTCTGATAGAAAAAACCCTTGAGCATTATGGTGAGGTAGCAACGATCGCAAAGGAAAACATTACAGAAAATGGAACTGAAGTAAAATTCACTATTGCAAAAGCTATATAGAACCTCAGTCAAAATGGATCCAGTCAAAATATTAGAAAGAAAACTTGAAAGAGCTATACTTGCACGTAAGCAAGCAGAGCAGATCCTTGAGGAAAAAGCACTGGAATTGTATAATGCTAATCAAGAGCTAAAGATCCTAAACGACTCGCTCGAACATCAAATAAATGATAGGACAACTCAGCTCAAAGAATCTGAATCCAAGTATCGATTGATCGTTGAAAATGCCACCGAGATCATTTTTAAAATGAATCAGAAAGGCAACTTCACGTATGTAAATAATGTTGCCGAAAAGCTTTTTGGGTATAGTGAAAAAGATATTATCGGAAGTCATTTTTCTGCATTTATACCAGATGATCACAAGAAAGAAGTTTTTGATTTCTACTTGAAAGTAAGAGATGAAAGTGAAGAAGAAACTTACCTGCGATTTCCAGTCGAAGCTAAGAATGGAGATATTCATTGGATCGGTCAAAATGTAAGACTAATAAAGGAAGGAGAGGAAAAAGTATTCTTTGCTATTGCAAGAGAGATCACGCCATTAATAGAATCAGAACGAAAACTGGTGAAGGCAAGAGAAGTTGCTGAGAAAGCACAAAAAGCAGAATCTTTATTCTTAGCAAATATGAGTCATGAGATCAGGACTCCGTTAAATGCCATAGTCGGGATGTCGCATCTTCTTGGAGACACTAATATTACTAAGGACCAGGAAGAGATGTTAGAGATACTGCAGAGCTCATCTACGGTCTTACAGGAATTGATATCTGATATTCTAGATCTCAGTAAGATAGACGCAGGGAAGCTAGAACAAAATATTAAAGAGATAGATCTACGATCTATCATTACAAAGATCACAAGAACGTTCCAGGTAAAATTAGACAATAAACCGGTTCATGTAGAAAGCGAGATCAAAGGAGATTTTGCAACGTACCTATTAGGAGATGGAGGGATGATAAATCAGATCATGATAAACCTAGTAGGCAACTCCACTAAGTTTACAAAGGATGGGTTTGTCTATATCAGGCTTATAGAACTTGATAAAATTGATAATAAAAGAAGGGTGCGATTTGAAGTAGAAGATACAGGCATAGGAATAGCTCAAGAGAAGGTAGATCTAATATTCAAGGAATTTAAGCAAGCATCTTCTGAGATAAAAGACTCCTATGGGGGAACAGGACTTGGGCTAGCGATCACTAAAAAATTAATTGACTTACAAGGGGGCGAAATACAAGTAGAGAGCGAAATAGGCAAAGGTACGAAGATGTTCTTTGAGCTAGAATTTGAGGATACACAAAAAGCAATACTATCCAAAAAAGAATATGAACTTAAGGCGATAGAGTTTAGTTCTAAGAATGACCCCGTGCTAGTTGTCGAAGATAATATACTTAACCAAAAATATATTTCTAGCTTATTAAAAAAGTGGAATTTAAAATATCTTATAGCCGATAACGGCGAAATAGCTACTGATCTCTGCAAGCAGTATAAGTTTGGAATTATATTCATGGATTTGCAAATGCCAGTCATGAATGGATTTGAAGCTGCTGAAGAAATTAGAAAATCTGGATTGAATACAGCGTCTACGATCATTGCTCTAACTGCCTCAACCTTACTTACTAAAAAGAATAAGGCGCTCGAAAATGGTATGACGGATTTCTTGTCCAAGCCTTTCAATCCTAATCAGCTTCATCGTGTACTTTCTACATATCTTGAAACTCATGAAGCTAACTTGGAGGTATCAGCTCAGACAGAAATTGGTGAATTAAGTGAAGCATTAGACACCGTATATTTAAAAGAAGTTTACGAAGATGATTATGAGTATATGGCAGATATGTTTGACACATTCCTTAAGATAACTCCTGACGAATTTTCTAAGTTGCATGATGCATTGGACAATGCAGATATTGTACAAGTAGCCTCTGTAGCACATAAGATAAAGCCTACTTTCCAGATGGTAGGTTTGCCTCAACTCACAGAACAAATGACTAATCTTGAGAAGCTAGCAAAAGCGAGTGGGAACATACATCAACTTAGAAAGTTAGAGTCATCACTTTATAAAGATTATATAGCTCTTAAACCTGTATTGATCAAACAACTAGAAAATCTAAATTGTTGGAATAACCTTCTGGTAAAATCATAGATGCTATTTCTTTTGAAAACAATAGTCGTAGTGGTTGAGCCACTTGTAAGAAGATACAAGGATAGGTTATGTAATAGAGCGATTAGAATTGTGTGGGAGTTTTGAAGATGCAGAATCTGCGCTATAGATCTTAGGAAAAGGAAGTATTGGTCTTATCATACAGGATGTCGAAATGCCTGACATAAGTGGTCTGCAACTCATTGATATTCTTTAGAAAAATGACCTTAGCTTGATACCGTATCGAGTATGCGAAAATCCAATCGCATTACCTTGGGCAGCATTACTGTTAGTGTAGTATGATTCTAGTTGTAGTGCTGGGCTGAGTTGGTAACCAAGTGAAAATTCGACCCTTTTAGTAGATTGTACTTCTTGGTCTTCTATTTTTTGCTTTCCTACTGCTACGAATATTCTATAATTTAGTCTACTCTTAGTAGTGAAATTACTTGATTCAAAAAACACTTCTCCAGTTCTAAGATCAGATGGGCTGAAGTATAATTCAGAAGCCTCCTGATCATACATGACCTTGGATAGGTTAACACCAACTTTGAATAAAGGACTATTTTTAATGTTGTAATAAAGGGATGAAAAAAGAATATCTCTTTTATTTCCATCAGTCTGAAAAGTATGTAAATAATGGCTATATAGACCAACGCCAAGATTGGATTGAAAACTATAACTTGTCAATAGATTATTCATTATTATTCCACTATTGATAAGATCCACTGTATAGTTATGTGCTTCTCTGCCATATTTAAATCCGATCTCATGCTGTTTTAAAAAATTTAGATTTGCCCCTAAATTTAATAGTGTACTATTTTGAGAATTTTCAGTACCACTTGCAAATACTTTTCCTATACTACCATGAAGTCTTAATCTAGAACTGTAAACCCAATTATCACCTATCATTAGAACTTGTTGATTCGACTTTAAAGATTGCACATTCTGTGTCGCATCTCTATAGTGATACTGGATGAAAGCACGGTGTTTATCTCCAAAGCCCGTATCAAAATATATGTTACCTTCCTGAGCATCATTACCACCTACATCACTCGATCTTGCACCATCAATAGTCAACACTGATCTTCCTTCCGCATGTAGTTCCTGTAAAAGTCTAAACGCATCGGGCTGTTTGTTCTGTACCTCTAGTGCCTTCTCTACATAATTGATGGCCTTGTTTCTTTCCTTAAGTGAGCGATATGCTTCTGCGATACCCATCCGAAGCTCAAATGATTCTGGATATTGGGTGGTTAGTTCCTTATACAACGCTAGTCCTTCTTTTTCCTTCTTATTCCAAACCTTTATTCTTGCTATTGCCAATGGTACTTGTATGTCATCTGGGTATAATTCTTTAAGAGCGTAAAGCTTTTCTTCTGCTTCACTAAATTTTTTATTGATTGCAAGCGCATTGACTTCGTTGATAGCGGCTCTCAAGTAAAGGTCAGGTTTAACTTTTAAAGCTATAGCTGTATCTACGGCCTCTTGTGCATATCCCAATGATCTTTTGTTTTTTCCTTTTAGAAGTGAGGTATAAGATAGACCCATTAATGCATCTATGGGTGCGAGATCTAGATCAAGTATTTGCTGAAAAGTAAGCTCTGCAGAATTAATTTTCTGGTCACTTAAGTGTACCGTTGCTTTATTTAGTAACCCATCCTTATCATTAGGATAAAGTAATAATACTTGATCTAGGTAAGTATGTGATAAGTTATAATCCCATACTTTACGAGCATCATCTGCCAGAGCTAACAATATATATTTTCTTGAGGTGATTGCGCCTTGATTTTCGCTATCTATTTTTATAGCCCTATTAATATATCTAAGTGCTTGCGCATTGTTTTTAAGTGAAGCATTGGCATTAGCAAAGCCTAGGTTAGCTACATAGTTTGTACTATCCGTTTGCAAAAGTTGTTCATATACTTCATATGCCTCAGCGTACGCCTTCTTCCACATTAGTGCTTCAGCAAGATTTAACTTAACCTCAAAATCTTGGGGGAAATCATCTTTTAATTGCTTAAACACTTCTAGTCCTTTGTTAGTATCTCCACCAAGCCCAACAGCCCTTCCGTAACATATTCTAGCAGTCTTATTTTCAGGTTCCTTATCCAGAATATTGCCAAAAAAGCCTACTGCTTCATGATATGCTTGTGTTTCTAACATGGCAAATCCTTCATCCATGGCTATTTGGGCTTTTCCAAACTGGCTTAGTGAAAGCAACAAAATTGATATGAAAACTAGATTCTTCATTAATAACATCCCTATTTGTTATTAAGACACTATATAATAGTCCTTCCCTTTGCGAAATAAGACGAATTGAAACATAGTGTACACTTGCCGTTTTAGTGTCTCCTTATCAGATGTCATAAAACATCAAAAGGCAATTAGAAGCCTTTAATTCTGACCAATCATAGATTGAATCTCAATTAGAAAATATTTAAAATAATGTTTGACTTATAAATTAAAACCATGAAAAACCTAAGTGTAGAATCTCAAAAGAATTTTTTAAGTATTGAAGGAGCATTAAGATCAGTGGATGCCATAAAGTTTAAGCCTCAATTACTTGAGCGCATAAAAGCAGCTAACAGTTCATTCACGATCGATATATCAAGAGTTGACAATATTGATATCACTGGCCTTAATAGCCTTCTTATGGCCAAGAAATATTCTAAAGAAATAGGCAAAGACTTAACCATCTTAGCCAGAGAGAACAATCCAATATTTGAACTAGTACATCTAACAAAATTTGGAAAGTTCATTGATATCCAGATAGCATAGTCTAATTATGATAGCTAAGATCAAGAACCTTATACTAAATGATGCGTCTTTTTTATTCATAAGTACTATCATCGTCAATGCTGGCAATTACGGTATTAACTTAGTGCTAGGTAGAGTCTTAGGTCCAGCTGAATTTGCTGAGGCAAGTATACTGGCTACGGCGGTACTTATGCTATCGTTTATTGCTGTCGGATTCCAACTTACATCAGCTAAGTACAGTGCTACTTATCAAGCGGAAGAGAATAAGGGTAAACTATACACCTTGGTCAATTGGCTATCTAGGAGGTCTTTTGATCTTGGTATTGGTTTATGTATAATTTTATTGTTAGCGGTTTATCCTATCAAGGAATTTTTACAATTCAAATCCGTAGTACCCTTGGTTCTTGTGATAATTTGTATTCCCATATACTTTCATCTAAGCGTCTCAAGAGGTCTTTTACAAGGGATTGAAAAATTTAAGAATCTAGCATTTACCTATATATCAGAAATGGCCGCTCGTTTGTTAGTGACATTCATTCTTGTTTTAATAGTCATAAAAATTCAAGGGGGATGGACTTCTGAGGCTATTGCCATTGGCTTTTTAGTAAGTTTTGTGGTTACATTCTTTGTCAGCAAACAAAAAAAGAAAACGACACTTAAGAGTCTACCAAAAGAAGATCTGTCTTTGATATATAAGTTTGTCTTTGTAATCGGAATCTATGAATTCAGTCAGATCTTGATCAACAATAGTGATATCATTTTGGTCAAGCACTATTTTGAAAATGAAGAAGCTGGTCTTTATGCTGCTCTTGCACTTATAGGTCGAGTAGTATTCTTTGCTACTTGGACGATCGTTACTTTACTTTTTCCCAAAGTCATTCAGAAGGAGAAAAAAGGAGAAAAACATAGTCATTTATTCTGGGGATCATTACTGATAGTTGGCGGGATTGGGTGTGCTATTATTTTGGCGTGTTTACTAATGGATGAGTTGATCATCAATATACTTTTCGGGAGTGCCTATTTGTCTGTATCTCCTTTGCTATGGAAGTATGCTGTAGCAACAACATTATTTGCTTGTGCCAATGTATTCGCTTACTACTATATGTCATTGAACAAATACTTTCCTGTAGCGCTATCTGTTTTGGCTGGTATTTCACAAGTCGGGTTAATAGCTGTTTTTCATAATTCAATAGAACAGATCATTATGGTACAGATCGCATTGATGGGTGCTCTATTATTGGCTATGATATCATACCACTTCTTTTCTAGTTTAGTAAAGCATAGAAGTGTGATCGACTCACAGCACTCTGCCTATCAAGTAGAAAGTAGCTACACATAAGTACATTTATTTCAAAGGATTCCACAAAATCAACAAAACGCCTACTGATAAGCGGCTGTTTGTCAAATTTTGTTTTCTTCTATACAAACCCTCTACCAATTCAGCAATTCTTTAGGACTTAGTTGATTTTTTGTGTCTTCATTCTATAGACATAATCATAGAAGTCATGAAAATATTAGCAGTAGACGACCAGCCACTTATTCTGAAATCGATAGAAAAGAAACTATCCAAAGCAGATTATGAAATTCAGTTAGCAAATGATGGTAGTGAGGCCATAAGGTCCTACGATGCGGAAAGGCCTGACCTTATCATTCTTGATCTAGAGATGCCTATAACTGATGGCTTCGCGGTTATAGAACATATCAGAAATGTGAAGAATGATGATGTCCCTATTATTGTAATGTCCGGTAATGAGGAAGAGAATACGGTAATAGACACATTCAAATTGGGTGTAAATGATTATATCCAAAAACCGGTTGGACTTAATGAGTTGTTGGCAAGAGTACAGCGCCAACTACAACAAACGATACAAAGCAAGGATTACGCAAGTGATGCAACCTCGCAAGTGATTCAAAAAAATCTCGTAGGCGTAGTTATCCCTTGTTATAACGAAGAAGAAAGATTGCGGACAGGGGAGTTTACTTCTTTTGTCAATGGCAATCTTGGTTATCATTTATGTTTTGTCAATGATGGTAGTACTGATAACACATTACAGGTCTTACAAGAGTTAAGCAAGGGTAGAGAAGATCATATAAGCGTGTATAACTGTGCTATGAATGGTGGTAAAGCAGAAGCCGTGAGACAAGGCGTTTTGCACCTGACTAAAGATAAACAACTTGATTACATCGGATTTTTAGATGCTGATCTATCTACTAATTTCCAAGATTTTGATGAATTAGTAAAAACTATATCTACATCGGATTTCAAAATAGTAAGTGGATCTAGAATAGCTCGAATGGGAGCTGACATACATAAAGAAGGAGCGAGAGCTATCATCAGCAAGACGATCAATAAGATCATTCAGACTATCTTAGGAATGCCTTTTAGAGATACTCAATGTGGCGCTAAGATCATGACCATAGATGTGATCAAAGAAGTCTTTGATAAAAAGTTTTATACTAAGTGGCTTTTTGATGTAGAGATATTCTTGAGAATGAAAAAAGTGTATGGTGCCGAAAAAGCAAAATCTTACTTGTGCGAACAACCATTGAAAAGATGGGTGCATGAAGATGGTTCTAAGTTGTCGATGAAAGATTCTGTGAAAATTCTAGGACAATTATTTCAACTCGCTGTTCAGTATAGATAACCTAATACGAGCTATTATGCGAATATTTGATTTTATAGATAGCATATAAAAAGGCTAATGAAATTATTCACCAGCCAGAATATATTGCTTTTAAGGAAGTCTTATTGGAGTATTATGCTTTCTGTATATATTTTTTGATCTTGTATCACGTATAAAATGTATTGTCCTTTTGCAAAGCTACTCAGGTCAAGATCCTTGCTATAATAGCCTGTAAAATCATCGACTACTTCTTTGAATATCTCTTTGCCAGTAATGTCTGTTACTTGGATTACAGTAGGTTTTTTGCTAGCCATGAAGCTAATAAATACTTTATCAGAAGTCGGATTAGGAAATGCAGAGAATGAACTTAATTCTAGTTGACGCTCAGTTGGGATAGTTCTCGTTTCTACTTTCTTCGTTTCTTTGATTTGCTCTTCCGAGACGGTTTTAATCTTTATTGTTGTTTTCGTATTCCCAGTTTCATCGCATTTCTCTACTTTCTTGAACATGTCAAAATCTTCACCTTGGATAGCATCCTTGAATATGAAAATATTATTCTCGGTTGACACACCACCTAATGTGATATCCACATTCCCATTTCCACCCTCATAGTTAAATTTTACGTTTATAGTTTCTTCTGGTTCGAATGGTTGAAGTACAGATAGTAATTCGTCGATAGAGTTTACTTTTTTATCGTTAATAGCTGTGATCGAGTAACCATCTTCTAATCCTGCTGCAGAAGCAGGAGAGCCATCAACCACATCAATTACTCTTACACCCGCACTGTTTTCATTCTCTTCTATCATGATCCCTAGCTGAGCTTTATTTCTATTACTCCTGTTGGTCTTGATATTCTTTTGTTTGAACATATTCTTATGTTCTTTTATCTCCGATGGCATCTCTCCCTCGCCATTCCATTCGATAATTTTTTCATTGCCACCTTCATCTAGGGTTTTTATCCTGTATAATTTTCTTGACTCTTTAGAGGTCTTGACTTTTTGTGCACCACTGCCCTCACTGATGAATATCATTTTATGTTCTCCTTCTTCATCTAGGTCGATTCCTTCCTCTTCTAGTAATTTTTGGATCGTAGCAGGAGCTTCTCCATCTCCATTCCACTCCATGATCATCTCGTTACCTTCTTCATCTTTAGTCTTGATCTTGATCGCTTTTTTTCGCAGGATCTTTGTTCCCTTTTTATGTCCCGTACGCAAGCCTTCTTTCTTTATTTCTTCGATGTCTATGTCATGCTCGTCTAAGATCTTTTTGATATCATCAGGTAATTCCTCACCATCTTTTAGTTTGATGATCAGGATGTCTCCATCTTCATTGTTCTCTACTTCTTTATCCTGTTTATGATGACCTTCATTATCATCAGAGCTGATCTTTATGATCTCTATTGCTGTTTCTACTTTCTTATTTTTACTATCATCCAGAGTTACTTTTACATCATCATCACCTTCTAGCATATTGATATCTACGCCTTCTTTTTCTAATTGTGCTTTGATATCGGCTGGAATCTCTCCATTGTCTTTCCAAGCAATTTCCTTTTCTACGCTACCTTCTCCTATTGTCACCGTAAAATTTCTTTGCTCTTTGCCATTCACATTTTCTATATCAACAGATACTTCTATAGATTTTTCTTGAGCAGCAAGATTGTTACAGATAGCAGATAGGATTATGGCCATCAGAATAGTATAAAGATATTTCATGTCAAGAATTAATAGTTGTAAGCAATACTAGGATTTATGATTCAGTAAGAGAGAAATATTAAAACGAATAAATCACTTCACTATATTTTTTGTGTTCTTCTTTTCTTTTGTATTGGTTGCTCGTTGCTAAAATTCAGCTTGAGCTTAGAATCCGACGAGAGGGAGTGTCCCTGCGATAACTCGAACAAATCTCTATACTTTTCAAACGTAGCTTGAGGCTGTTTGATGCCATTTACTTTTAAGTATTTACCAGTTATTTCTATCTGATTAATATCTTCTGTTTGCAAGAGTTTATCTTTCCACATTTCTGCTTCCATTTTTTCAGCAAATGTTTTTTTGGTACCGCCAAAATTTCTAAGCTCTCCCATGTTCATTTCGCCATCTCCAAAGAATTGATTCATGTCAAACATGCCTCCCTGCATCTCATCCATTCCTCCAAAGTTAAACTGCTGAAACATACCACCATTCATCATAGAATCCAACATCGGTTGTAACATCTCTTGCATATTGCCAAACTGCATTCCCATCTGATCATCACCATTCGGATTCAAAAAGAAAAATCCTTTCCCATCTATCATACCGTTCTTAAGAGAATCTACCCATTCATAGGGTTCTCCTTCTAATCCTTCTGAGTATCCCTGTAGCTGCTCAGATAATTGTAGCATCTGTTCTTCGAGATCTTCTATGTTAAAACTCTCCATGAGCTGCTCGGCAAACCCTTCAAAGAATTCGTTGTTTTGTGGTAGTAGTGGCTCATCCTTCTCGTCAGCTTGAGCATAGAGATAGTTAACGGATATAGCTAGGACAAATAGAAGTGAAAGTATTTTATTCATGATAGTATAGATTGTGTAATAAAGTTATGAAAGGGCGAATGCTTCTGAAAGTTCTTAAAGAATCTTTAACAACCAATCTATGCATTTACCCAATGATAAAACGGGATTTTACGAGTGTTCGTTCCTTTAGCTTTATATTAAGCTCATCCCTCAGTCCCTGCATAACTTAGACCTATTGATCTTACTTGCATTATTTCACTTTCGGAAAATCTTCAGCGTTAACAAAAACCGTAGCATTGCCATTCTTACCTACCTTCCAGACTCTGTTTAAATCAGAAAAATACAAATGGTCTTTCAAAAATATAATGCCCTTTGGTTCGTCGAATCCTTTGGAAAACGTAGTAACTCCATTTTTCGATATTTCTATAACCTCACCATGACTTTCTTCTTTACCGTTCATGACGGTAACATAATAATTGTCGTTGAAACCTTTGGTTATGCTTTCTGGCTTGGTACCTATGTCAATGGGGAAACTAATTTCAGATTGTGTTTTACAATTAGCACCAATTAAAAAGTTTATCAATGTGGCTAATACTACTAGCTTTTCATTTCTTTAAAATTTTATGATTTATAAGGGTCTAGTGTTTCTATTGTCCCGTCAGGTCTATATTTAATTTCTGCAACCTTCACAGAACGTAAATGAGTAACTCCTTTTGAAAGACTCGAATCGTGATAAAACAAATACCATTTTCCCTCAACCTCACAAACGGAATGATGCGATGTCCACCCGACAACCGGGTTCAAAATTCGCCCAGTATAGGTAAAAGGCCCATAAGGATTATCACCGATGGCGTAACAAATAAAATGTGTGTCACCCGTTGAATAAGAAAAATAATACTTGTCTTTATATTTATGTAACCAAGCCGCTTCAAAAAAACGACGGTCATTATCTCCTGCCAATAATAAATCGCCATGCTTATCTAAAATTTCAATCTCCTTAGGCTTTTCTGAAAACTCAAATAAATCATCTGTCATTTTTGCAATATAAGGAAGCAATGCTGCCTCATGGTCTTCTGGAATAAATGCAGTTGGACTATCCGGTTGGCTGGCATTAAAGTCTCCTGTTCTCCAGCGTTGTAATTGGCCGCCCCAAAGGCCCCCAAAGTACATGTAATAACTTCCGTCATCATCTTTGAATACAGCAGGGTCAATAGAAAAACTACCTTTAATAGCTTCAGGTTGTGCCTTAAAAGGACCAGTAGGTGAGTTGCTTGTAGCTACTCCAATTCTAAAGATACCATCATGGGCTTTTGCAGGAAAAAATAAATAATAAGTACCATCTTTTTCATTAGCATCTGGCGCCCACATTTGTTCTTTAGCCCAAGCCACATCATCAACGTGCAATGCTACTCCATTATCTACTGCTTCGCTATCTATGGAATCCATAGAGAGAACATGATAATCTTCCATTGCAAAATGACTTCCTAGATCATCAAAAGCTTCTCCAGCATCAACATCATGGGAGGGATAAATATAAATCTTTCCATTAAAAACGTGTGCAGATGGGTCTGCTGTGTAAATGTTTGATATTAATGGCTGTGAAATAGCGCGCTTATTTAGGTCATCAAAATTGATATTTTCGATATTTTCTTCAGGCATAATATTATATTTTAGGAGTATTAACTTGCTCTTCGTTGTTTTAGTTCAGCTTCAATTTGTACTTCCATTTTCTTATTGATTTCATAAAGGAAAAGCAATCCAACTCCTATTAAAAAAGGAATTGCTGGAAATATACTCACTAGCATTTTAGTACCAGTAATGGCACTTGCTGTTTGCTCCGGAAGACTTGCGTCATAGCCGTAACTTGCTAAAATGGAAGCTACAAGTGCTGAGCCAATACTTAAGCCACCTTTTAAACCTACCATCATTGCAGAGAAAATAATGGCTGTTGCTCGACGATTGGTTTTCCATTCTGAAAAATCTGCAACATCGGCAATCATGGCCCAAAGTAATGGTATGGTAATTCCGTAGAAAAATCCGTGTAAAATTTGTGATACAAACATTAATTCTACAGATGTTTTAGAGAAGAAATAAAAGAAAATTATAAATAACGTTGAGCTAAATAAAAATGTCATAAAGACATCTCTTTTTCCATATTTATCTGCAAGTTTTTTTGATAGACCTATACCAAAGATCATAAAGATAATACCGCCAGCATTGAACAGCCCAAACCCTGCAGAAACTGGGTCTTCCCCAAAAAAGTTAATACCAATGCTTGATAGAAAGTCTAAAATTGGACTTATAAAACTTGTTAATCTATCTGCGTCTACATAGTTTTTAAAATAATACACATAAGAACCACCTTTCATAGCTAGTGTAACAAAAACCAGTGTAGTAACGGTTAAAATTATTATCCAAGGCTTGTTCTTCAATAGATCTGAGAGATCTTCTTTAATACTCGATTTTTGTTCTGGCTTAGGAACAATACGCTCACGTGTAGTAAAAAATGTAATCAGTAACATAACGGTTCCTATAATGGCAAGCCACGTCATGACTATTTCTATTCCAACCGCTTTATCTCCTCCTCCTGCAGATTCAATAATTGGCAGCATAAATACCTGTACAAAGAATTGCGCAAACATTACAGCAACAAAGCGATAGGCAGAAATACTATTTCGCTCTCCCATATCACCAGTAATTACGCCGCTTAAAGCCGAATAAGGTAGGTTGTTTGCGGCATAAAGCAAAAGTAATAGGGTGTAGGTGACAACGGCATAAATGACTTTTCCTTTATACTCGAAATCTGGTGTGCTAAATGCTAAAAGAGCAACAACACCCAATGGTATCGCCGTCCATAAAATCCATGGTCTAAACTTCCCCCATTTGGAATTTGTTCTGTCTGCTATAGCGCCAATAATTGGATTAAAACCAAATGCAGCTACCAGCCCAACAGTTAGTATAATTGCTGACGCGTGGTTTGCTTCAAGACCGTAGATGTCAGTATAGAAAAAGGCCAAATAGGTTACTAAAGTCTGAAAAACCAAATTAGCTGCTAAGTCTCCTAAAGCATAACCTACTTTTTCTTTTACCGATAGTTTTTGAGAGTTTGAACTCATTGGTTGGTCTGTTATTTACTAGTTAAAGAAAGGGTTAGTTTTTTTCCTTTAAATCAATTACGGCTTTGTGGGCTTTTTTTGGAATGTATTCTCTATCGAATAAAAGTGGATGATTAGTACGCCCTTTAATTGGCCAGCCATTCAACCACGATTGTCCGTCTTGTACGCCCCAAAAAGTTACTCGGCTTATTTTCTCTTTATGTTTCAGGAAGAGTTTAAAAATATCTTCATAACGATTGGCCAATTTCACCTGAACAGAATCGGGCATTCCATTGGGATAGGGATTCATTTTTGGGTCACCTTCAAACTGCTCATAACTCTGCTCAACGGCTGCACCGTTTAAATCCCATGGATTTGGTAATACAGTAACATCCAATTCTGTGAATAGTACTTTTACACCAAGCTCTGAGTAAGCTATAATACTATTCTCGATATCTTCAATTGATGGACCCAATAAACTCCAATGTGCCTGCATACCAACTCCGTCTATCTTCGCGCCACTTTCTTGAAGTCTTTTAACTAATCGAACTACTCCAGCTCGTTTTTCTGGCTTCCAAAGATTGTAATCGTTATATATGAGCTCTGCGTCTGGGTCTGCTTTTGCCGCCTCCTTAAAAGCTAGCTCTAAGTAGCTATCGCCCATCACTTTATAAAAATTTGATTCTCGTAATGTTCCATCTTCATTCAAGGCTTCGTTTACAACATCCCATGCGTCAATCTTGCCTTTGTAGTGGCTCACAATTGTGCTAATGTGCTTTTTAAAAACCATTGCCATTTCAGTGCTATCTTTTACTTGATTCATCCAATCTGCCAATTGGCTATGCCATACCAATGCGTGACCAACTACATGCATGTTATTGTTTTGGCCTAAGGCAACGTATTTATCTGAAGTGTCAAAATAGAATGTATCTCGTTGAGGGTGAATATACATCCACTTCATTATATTTTCAGGAGTAATGGTGTTGAACTGATTTTTTACAAGTTCAATTCCCAAAGTATCGGTTCCATCAATATGGCCGTCATTCAAAGCTGAACCGATATAAAAATCATTTGAAAACGAACTTTTCAATGTGGCAACCTCCACATCTTTTTCTTCCTTTTTCTCTTCTTTTTTACTTTGACAGCTAAAGACCAAAACTATCATCAATAGCAATACGAATGATTTAGAAATACTTCTCATTTTTTTTTTGGTTTATGGTTGGTAATACTATTTTTTCTCAGTCCTTTAATAGAGGAAGAGAATACTCTAAAGATACATTTTAACTAGGCTTTATTGCATAGTAAGATTGCATCAAATAATAGAACATTTGTTGCACTAGCCAGCAGGGCTGGACTATAGGAAACCTATATCACTGCGGTAAACCTCAATTTTTTAGGTTATAATTTTAGGAATCTGAATAGGGTTTTCGGATATTCTAATAATTGAGTTAATGACATGTTATCGGAAAAGTTATTCATTTCTACAGGAGGAATTTCTAATGCTAAGATCGCACTCCCTTCATTTTTAGATATCAGATTACACGATTCCATAGCGAACTCTGATAGCTCTTTTGTTCCATGCATTTCCACCAATCATTATCGTATCATAATAGGAAACATCTTTATAAATTTTACTATTCAATTTAGAAATATCATTGAATGGAATTACTTGCTTTTTT
>ENA-ORXT01000458-ORXT01000458.1-marine-metagenome-genome-assembly--contig:-NODE-458-length-65050-cov-4.612054_pt1 | contig 65050 bp, 49 predicted proteins | sample MGYA00237868_ERZ511482 | MGnify/ENA metagenome assembly ERZ511482 | reverse complement strand
TCGCAAAGGTAAAACTAATTTCGGAACCGCGCAACTACGTTGGAAGTTTTTCTGAAATTTTGATCGGTGGGTAGACAAGGTGGGTTGGGTAATTGACACTCGCCCCGATTTTTAGTTGACACCTCCGAAGCGTCGACCAAAAACCTACGCATTAACGGGACAAGCTTACGTCTCCATCGGTGGAGCGAGTGATTTTCACCTCCGAGGCGTCTTCTGGCCTGACGCAGTCGGCCAGAAGCTCCTCGGAGGTGTAAAATCGCGAGCGGATAGAACCAGGTTGAAACAGATAGCGAGGCTTTTGAAAACCTGGTCCTGCATCCCGCGACCCCGCCTTGTTGGTCTGTTGGTCTGTTGGTCTGTTGGTCTGTTGGTCAAGCAATAGAAAAGTCAAATAGCCTAATGCTGCCGCCTGACTATTTTCGATTCCCGATCAGGTACCAGCTCAGCAGCCCCCCCATAATGTCTACCGCCGCGTGAATGAGCATGAGCGGCCAGAGCGTATTCGTTTTGAGGTAAAAGAAGCCGAAGAGCACCGCCATCAGGATGATCTTACCCACCGCCCGCCAGCCCTGGTACGCGTGCCCGACGCCGAAAGCGACGGCGGGAATGAGCAGCACCCCGGCCGCCGCCCAGCCACCGGTGCCCAACAACTCGCCGAGGTAGGTGATCATGAAGCCCCGGTAAACGATCTCCTCCCCCACCCCGGCGGCAACGGCCAGGAACAGGAAGTGGAGGAACTGCCGCGCCGTCACCGGCAGAAAGCCCAGGCGCGTAAACGCCTCCCGCGTTTCCGCCCGGTTAATCTCGCTGCCCGCCTCGCCGTACAGGTCTACCATATATAGGACGAGAAAACCGGTAAGCAGCAAGACCGGCGTCAGGGCGTACGGCGTGTCGCCCCAGCCGAGGCCGACCTCGGTCAGCGGCCGGCCGGTCAGCCAACGGCCGAGCAGCACGAGCCCGGCCAGACCATACAGTAGCAAGCCGTTGCCGTAGTAGAGGCCGATCTTCATTTTTTCCGTCCACCGAATGGGCGTGCCTTTCCGGCGGCGGTTGCCGGTCACGAGCAAGACGACGGGGAAAACAACGCCGAGAAGGAGGAAAAGAAGATGGTCCGCTATATGGATGGAAACACGCTTTTTGTAGGTTTATCCGGTGGTGCATAGAGAAGTGCCCGAAGGCAAGGAAAGTTCAGGCCGGACAACCTACCTTCGCCCCTTCCCCATTTCCTCCGAAGAAAACAACCTGCGTGCCCCACCCCGCCGAAGTACTCTTTAATTTCACCGAGTTCCGCCCCGGCATCTACCTGCCCAAAGCCTACATCGTGGGCCGCAACCGGGCCGGGCGGCTCGATCACGTGCACCACGCGGCCAACGCTTCGGCCCTGGGCATGCACGACATCGAACTGACGCCGCCGCTGGAACGCGCCCTGGCCCTCGTCGACGCGCTGCGGCAAAAAAACATCGCCGAAACTCACCGCAAAGGGGCGAAAAAAGTGCCGACGCTGGCCGGGCTGCTGAACGATAAAAACAAGGAGCGGCCCAACGTGGTCCGCTACATCCACCACCGCTCCGCCGAAGTGCTGCGGCTGGCCCGCGCGCACGGCTGGCCCGTCGCCGTAGGGATGGACCCGCGTAAGGAGCCCGACGCCTACCTGACGCCCTTCGCGAGCGAGGTGCCGACGCCGGAGCTGAAATTCATCATCGACGACGACGGTATCAACTACCAGTTCCGACTGAAGGATGCGCGGGGGAAGACCTCCCCGATCCGCTTTCACGACATCCGCATCATCACCAACCACCCGACGCCGGGTTGGCTGCTGCTGGATAAGTCGCTGCTGCAACTCGGCCGGCTCAACGGCAACCAGGTGAAGCCGTTTCTGAGCCGCGACGGCGTGCAGGTACCGCCGGAAAAAATGGAGCAATACTGGCGGGAGTTCGTCGTGCGCATCGCCGAGAAAAACCCCATCGTCGCCGACGGCTTTCACTACGAGGAGATCACGCGCCCGACCGGGCTGCGGCTGGCGGCGCGGCCCCACCCTTTTCAGGAAACCTGGTTTCTGTACCCGGAATTCGTGTACGGCCGCAAGGCCTTCGCGCTCGGCGCGCCGGAAACGACGGCGGTGGATTACAACCTGAAGCCGCCCTTCCGCCTGGCCCGCATCGTGCGCGACGAAGCGGCGGAGGCCGAACTGCTCGCGCCGCTGACGGCCTTGAACCTGACGCGGGTCGACGGCGCGGGCGCGCTGCGTACGCCGGACGAAACGCACTTCGGCGCGCTGCGCTGGATATTAGACCGCGAGGTGGAACTGAGCGGCATGGGCATCGAGATCGTGCCGACCGAGGAAGCGGGCAGCCGCTTCAGCGCACTGGAAGGTACGGTCAGCCTCGACGTGGCGGAAGACAACGACTGGCTGGATTTGAAGGGCGTCGTCGTCGTCGGCCCGCACCGGATCCCGTTCGCCAAACTGGTGCGCTTCATCCAGAAAGAAGAGCGGCGTTTCCCGCTACCCGACGGTGATATTTTTCTAATTCCAGAAGAGTGGTTCGCCAAATACCGGCCGGGCCTGCAGTTCGCCAAGGTGGACGGCAAAAAGGTGCGCATGGCGCGGTCCCAGGCTCCATTGCTGGCCCCGCTCGGTCTCGAAGTCGGCGATACGGGCCGGGCCGAGGCGATGGCCGACGCCTTTCGGCCGAGCGCCAAACTCCGGGCCACGCTGCGCCCTTACCAGCTGGAGGGCGCGCGCTGGCTGGTACGCCACTACCACGAACTGCTCGGTGCCTGCCTGGCCGACGATATGGGTCTGGGCAAGACGCTGCAAACCATCGCCGTGCTGCTGTACGCTAAGGAACGCCTGGGCGGGGACGCGGGTGCAAGGGAAGGGGGAAAGGACGTCGTTCCCGCCCCGCAACTCGATCTCTTCTCCGCCCCGGCCCCCGACGAAGAATTCCTCCAGCCCCTCCGCGCGCTGATCGTACTGCCCTCTTCGCTGGTCTTCAACTGGCGCAACGAGCTCGACCGCTTCGCCCCCAGCCTGACCGTGGAAGCGCACACCGGTCAGAGCCGCACGAAGGATCCCCGCATCCTGCGCCGCTTCGACGTGTTGCTGACCACCTATCAGACCGCGCTGCGCGACCAGACCATCCTGGAGCAGATCGACTTCGAGTACATCGTGCTCGACGAAAGCCAGCAGATCAAGAACCGCCAGAGCAAGGTTTTCAAAGCGCTCAACGAGCTAAAGGCCGTCCACCGCATCAGCCTCTCCGGCACCCCGATCGAGAACTCCCTGTCGGACCTCTGGAGCCAGATGCAGTTCATCAACCCCGGCCTGCTGCGCAACTTCGCCTTCTTCAAGAAAGCGTTCATCACGCCCATCGAAGTACACGACGACGAGAAAAAGAAAGCCCAGCTACGCGAACTCGTCACGCCCCACCTGCTGCGCCGCACCAAAGAGCAGGTTGCGCCCGACCTGCCCGACCTCGACGTGCAGGTGTTCTACTGCGACATGAGCAAGGCGCAGCGCAAGGCGTACGAGCTGGAGAAATCCGCCGCCCGCAACGCGCTGCTCGGCCACTTCGCGCCGAATGACGGGCGGTACAAACTCCGCGTGGTCCAGACCCTGACCCGCCTGCGCCAGCTCGCCAACCACCCGGTGATGATGGACGAGACGTACGACAAGGACTCCGGCAAATTCGGCGAGGTCTACGAGCAGTGGGACACCATCCGCCGCGCGGGCAACAAGGTGCTCATCTTCAGCAGCATGGTGAAGCACCTGGAACTGTTCCGCGCCAAACTCCTGGCCGCCAACGAGCCGCACGCCTGGATCACCGGGTCGGTCAACGCCAAAACGCGGGCCAACGAGGTGAAGCGGTTCCAGGAAGACCCGACGGTGCAGACCTTTTTTATCTCCATCAAGGCCGGCGGTACGGGCCTCAACCTCACCGCCGCCGACTACGTCTTCATCCTCGACCCCTGGTGGAACCCCACCATCGAAGACCAGGCCATCGCCCGCGCCCACCGCATCGGGCGGACGGGCAACGTCTTCGCCCGCAAGTTCCTGAGCAAGGATACCATCGAAGAAAAGATCAATAAGCTGCAGCAGCGGAAGAAGCAGCTGGCGGAGGATATTATTGGAGCCGGGGGTGGGTTGGACTTTGATAAGGGGGATTTAGAGTACCTGCTGGAATAGCCCGGAGAATAGCCCGGAGAAGCCCTTTCAGGGCACCTCCGGGCTAGGTTTATTTGCCCCCTGCCGGGGACGCAAAAGCAACGCCGGGAACGAAAAAGCAAAGTTCACTTCAGCAACTCCCGCCGCAAGCCCGCCAATTTCGGCCGGATGAACCGCACGCAAAACGGCCGCTCCGGGTCCGTCCGGTAGTAATCCTGGTGCTCGGGCGGGGAGGGTTTGAAGGCGGCGTAGGGATAGACGCGGGTAACCAGGGACTCATCGAAACCCTCGGCCAATCGCATCAGGATGTCGGTAAAGCGCGCCTCGTCAGCCGGTAAAAAAGCATAGACGGCTGAACGGTAGCGGTGCCGCAGACCGTGGTCTTTCGTCGCCGCGTGGGTGGCGAGGTGCACTTCGATCAGCGTTTCGGCGGAAACGATGTCCGGGTCGTAGTGTACGATGACCGCCTCGGAAAAGGCGTCGTGCGGCGGCTGGGAGGCCACCCAACCCTGCTCGACACGCGCCACGCCCTTCAGGGAAACGAAGACGCCTTCGGTACACCAGTGGCAGCCGCCTCCGAGGGCGATTTTGGGGAGGTCCTTGCTCATTCTCCGATGGTCAGCACCACCTTCCCCACGTTCGCGTTCGCCTCCATGTATTTATGCGCGTCGGCCACGCCTTCCCAGTCGTGGATCGTATCGACGACGGCGATGAGCGTGCGGTCGGTGAAAGCGGGCCAGACCGTTTCCCGGAAGTCGGCCACCAACTCCCGCTTGTACGCTTTATCGCGCGAGCGCAGCGTCGTGCCGGTGATCTGCAGCCGCTTGCGGAGGATGGGCGCGAGGCTCACGCCGTCCACCCGCGCGCCACCGAGGGCGGCCAGGCTGACCAGCCGGCCTTCCATCGTCAGGGCTTTCAGGTTCTGCTCGAAGTAGCCGCCGCCGACGAAGTCGAGCACCACGTTGACGCCCTGACCGTCGGTTTCGTTCATCACCGCCTCGGCAAAGTCTTCCGAGCGGTAGTCGATGCAGCGCGCCGCGCCGAGGTCCCGCAGCCGTTCGTGCTTCATTCCGCTGGCGGTGACGATCGGCCTGGCGCCCAGCCAGCTGGCCAGCTGAATGGCCGCCGTGCCCACCCCGCTCGCGCCGGCGTGGATCAACACCGTCTCGCCTTTTTTCAGTTGGGCGATCCAGACCAGCGATTGAAAAGCCGTCAGGAAAGCCTCGGGGATCGCGGCGGCTTTAGTGAACGACATCCGCTCGGGCAGTTTCAGCAGCATGTCGGCGTCCACGGCAACCATCTGGGCGTAGCCGCCGCCCGAGAGCAGCGCGCAAACGTTATCACCGACTTCGTAATCCGTCACGCCTTCGCCGACTTCGATGATCGTACCGGCCATCTCCAGGCCGAGGATGTCCGTCACGCCGGGCGGTGGCGGGTACTTCCCTTCGCGTTGCAGAATGTCGGCGCGGTTGAGCGCGGTAGCGGAGACGTAGACCAGTACCTGGCCGGGCCCGGGCGTGGGGTCGGGCACTTCGGTGATCCGGAGTTGGTTGGCGTCGCCGGGGGTTTTGACGGTGATGGCTTTCATGGGAGCGAAGGTAATAGGTTAGACCGTTAGAAGGTAGTTTGTTAGACCGTTAGAAGGTAGTTAGTTAGATCGTTAGAAGGTAGTTAGTTAGACCGTTAGGGCAGTATTCAACGCCTTGGGGACAACCTACTAAATTCTAACGAACTAACGGTCTAACGATCTATAACCACCTCAAAACTCGTCACCGGCAAACCCTCCCGGCTAAACAAATTCCCGTCCGGGTTACTCGCCCAGTTATAGCGCACCATCGTGATGCCCGTCCCGGCCGGATTAACAATGGCGATCATGTTGTCACGCGGGTCGAGCAAGGCGTGGGCGTAGTGCCATTCGCCGGCTTTATCGCGCACCGTGAAGCCGCGCGGGAAGCCGTACTTATCATCGGTCGCCTTGGCGATCAGGCCGCCGCCGACGTCCGCGAATTCCAGTACGGTCATGCCTTCGACGGTGTGGACTTTTTTGAAGCTCGGGCTGGCAGCCTGTACTTCCTTACCGTAGATGTTCTTCAGCGCGTGCAGCGAGAGCCGGTGACCGACTTCCCATTTGTTCTTCGGGTGGATGTCGTCCGCCTCACCGATGTCGGTGATGACGGCCTGGCCGGTGTTGGGCAGGGCGAGGGCGGCGGTCTGGCTCTGGCGCAGGACGGCCCATCCCGGCTCGTTCGCGCTCCGGGGCGGGGCGGTGTAATTGGCGAGTTGTACCCAGTAGAACGGCAGCTCGGGCTGGGCGAAGCGGCCGCGCCAGTCGTTGACCAGCCCCTTCATCAGGCTGGCGTATTTCACGTTATCACCGTTTCCGGCGTTGGATTCGCCCTGGTACCAGAGCACGCCGGTCAGCGGCATACGGCCCAGCGGGGCGATCATGGCGTTGTAGAGCACGACGGGCAGCTGGTTGAAATTACCGCCCACCTCGAACCGTCCGATGTTGAATTTCCAGTTGCCCGCCAGCGGCACGTCACCGGTGGCCGTAGAGAGTTTCATCGCGTCAGCCGCTACGGAAAAGCCGCCGCCGCCGCCACCGTCGACAACCTTGATGGCGATGGTGTTTTCGCCCGCGCGCAGCACGCCCGGCTTCACCTCGTAGTCGCGCGGTTCCGAGTAGGCGTTGGGCAGGGAGCCCACGAATTGACCGTTGACGTAAGTGTAATCGCCGTCGTCGATCGCGCCGAGGTGGAGCGCGGCCTCGCCGGCGGCTTGCGCGGCCGTCAGGGTGAAGGTGCGGCGGAAATAGAACGCGCCGTCCACGTTCGGGTAGCCGGCGGCTTCCCAAAAGGTGGGCAGGGCCATCGTCGGCCAGCTCGCGTCGTTGTGCTCGTTGGTCAGCCAGCCGGATGTTTCGCCCGTGTCTTCGGTGGGTACGTTGCGGCCGGGGAAGTCTTCGGCAAAGCGTTTGCGGCCCGCGATACCGGCAGTGTACAGGATGTCTTTGTTGGCTTCCAGATCGGGGTCGCTCTTCATACCCAGGGCGGCGGGGCGCATCCACGGTTCGATCCGGCTGCCACCCCAGCTGGCGTGTAGCAAGCCGATGGGTACGTCGACCTGCTTGCGCAGGTAGTGCGCGAAGTAGCTGCCCACGCCGCTGAAGTTACCGATCCCGTCCTGGTCGCCGACCATCCATTCGCCGTTAAAATTTTCATCAACGGGCAGGTGTTCACGCGGCACGCCGTCGTATGACTTCTTGACCTTCAGTTCGCGGATCATGGGGTCGGCGATGGCTTTGGCACGAACGCCGTCGGGGTCCGATTGCGTGAGCCGCCACTCCATATTCGACTGCCCGCTGAGCAGGTAAACATCGCCGAAATAGACGTCTTTGAGCAGGATGGCCTCTTTGCCCGACATAACGGTGATGCGGTGGGGGCCACCGGCGGGCGTGGGCGGCAGCAGCACATCCCAGCGACCTTCCGCGTCGGCCTTGACGCTCAGGCGTTGCTCGCCGAAAGCGACTTTGACGACCTTCTTCGGTGTCGCCCAACCCCACATGGGGTGGTCGACGTCGCGTTGCAGCACGGCGTGATCGGTGAAGGACTCGAACACCTTCAGGTCCTGGGCGGGGACGCGGGTGCAAAGGAAGGTCAAGAGGAGCAGGGTGTAAAACTTCATGGGATGAAAGATACGGCGCGGCGGGGAGATGGGGCGGCCGGCGGGAATGGTGGGAGATGGTGTTATTCGCGGAGGCACGGCGGCGGGGGATTCCGCCCTCGCCAATCGTGTATCGACTACGCAGTCGTAACCAGGTAACACGCCGCGCTCGCGTCAGGACTGCGTAGCTGTCCCCATATGATTGGCGGGGGATGGAGTGAGCGCGCAGCGCGAACGGAATCCCCCGCCAACGCAGCGCGAACGGAATCCCCCGCCAACGCAGCGCGAACGGAATCCCCCGCCAACGCGTGACGCGCCCCCACCAACGCCCCCTCCCCCATTCCCCCGCACCCGCGTCCCCGCCCAAAATATTACCTTCGCGCCTTCAAACAATAAGGTATGTCCGCATTACGCGCAATCGGCCCCATCGACGGGCGCTACGCCAAGAAGACCCGGGAACTTCAGGAATATTTCAGCGAATACGCCCTCATCCGCTACCGGGTGCTGGTGGAAGTACGCTACCTGCAAGCCCTGCACAAACTCGGTCTGCCGCAACTACAGCATTTCACCGCCACCCAGATGGACGACCTGAACCAGATGGTTCACAACTTCAACGAGGCCGACGCGGAGGAGATCAAAACCACCGAACGGACCACCAATCACGACGTGAAGGCCGTCGAATACTTCGTCAAAGCCCGCATGGAAGAAGCCGGCATGGAAGACGTGCTGGAGTTTGTTCACTTCGGCCTGACGAGCCAGGACATCAACAACACCGCCATTCCGCTGACCATCAAGGACGCGCTGGCCGAGGTCATCCGCCCCGCTCTCGAAGGCCTCGTCGGCCTCATCGACCGCCACGCGAAGGATTGGGCCGAGGTGCCGATGCTGGCCAAAACCCACGGCCAACCCGCTTCCCCCACCCTGCTCGGCAAGGAGTTCAGCGTCTGGACGCACCGGCTGCGCGAGCAGCTGCGCCAGCTGCAAGAAGTGCCGATCCCCGCTAAATTCGGCGGCGCGACCGGCAACATGAACGCCCACTACGTCACCTTCCCCGCCTACGACTGGCACGCGTTCGCCGACGAATTCGTCGGTCAGGCACTGGGCCTCACCCGCTCTTACCCGACGACGCAGATCGAGCACTACGACAACCTCGGTGCGATCTTTCACGCCCTCAACCGCATCAGCACCATCCTCATCGATATGTGCCGCGACGTATGGCAATACATCAGCATGGAGTACTTCCGCCAGAAGACGATCAAGGGCGAGATCGGCTCTTCGGCCATGCCGCATAAAGTCAACCCCATCGACTTCGAGAACGCGGAGGGCAACCTCGGCATCGCCCGCGCGCTGTTCACCCACCTGGCGGATAAATTGCCCGTCAGCCGCCTGCAGCGCGACCTGACCGACTCGACGGTGCTGCGTAACGTCGGCCTGCCGATGGCGCACATCCTGCTGGCCGTCAAGGCCATCGACAAGGGCTTCAGCAAGCTGCTGCTCAACGAGTCCAAGCTCGCCGCCGACCTGGAGGCCAACTGGATCGTCTGCGCCGAGGCCATCCAGAACATCCTGCGTCGGGAAGGCTACCCCAAGCCCTACGAGGCGCTCAAGGAACTGACCCGCGGACGGACCGTTTTTAACGAGCAAATCCTGCACGATTTTATCGACGGGCTGAACGTGAGCGACACCATCAAAGTGGAGCTGAAGGCGATTCGGCCGGAGACTTATGTGGGGCGGTTTTAAAACCGTTCTTCCGCCTTTAGGCTGAATCGTTCGCCAGCCTTCAGGCTGGCTATTTCCATCCATCTCGGCCTGAAGGCCGATCAACAGTAGCGTATGAATCACCGCACCCTCGGCAAGACCAACTTTCAAGTCTCGGAAATCTCCCTCGGCACCTGGCAGGTCGGCGGTAAGTGGGGCGAGCCGTTCAGCGATAAAGTCGCCGACGGCATCCTCCACGCCGCCATCGACGCGGGGGTGAACTTCATCGATACGGCCGACGTGTACAGTGCCGGGCTGAGCGAGGAGGCCGTCGGACGTATCGTCCGCGGCCGGAGCGAGCGGGTGTACGTCGCCACTAAGTGCGGCCGCCAGATCGATCCGCACGTCAACGCCGGCTACACCGAAAAGGCCCTGCGCGGCTACGTGGAAGACAGCCTTCGCCGCACCGGCCTGGAAACCCTCGACCTGATTCAGCTACACTGCCCACCGACGGAGGTGTACTACCGCCCGGAGATCTTCGGCTTGTTCGAGCGGCTGAAGGAGGAAGGCAAGATCCGGCACCTCGGCGTAAGCGTCGAAAAAGTGGAAGAAGCCCTCAAAGGCATGCAGTACGCCAACGTGGCGACGGTGCAAATCATCTTCAACGTCTTCCGCCAGCGGCCGTCGGAGTTGTTCTTCGCCGAGGCGCGGAAGAACGACGTGGGCGTCATCGTGCGGGTGCCGCTGGCGTCCGGTTTGCTGACGGGTAAATTTACCAGCGACTCCACCTTCGGCAAGGAGGACCACCGCCACTTCAACCGCGACGGCGCGGGCTTCGATAAGGGCGAGACTTTCAGCGGCGTGGACTACGAGCTCGGCCTGCGGGCCATGGAGCGGATGAAAGCCTTGTTCCCCGGCGAAACCAATCTCGCTCCCCGCGCCCTGCAGTGGATTCTACGTTTCCCGGAGGTGAGTTGCATCATTCCCGGCGCGTCGAAACTTCACCACCTCGTGTCCAACATCTCCGCGCCGGAGATGCCACCGTTGACGGAGGCGCAGGTGGCGGGAATGGACGCGGTGTATGCGGAGATGGTGAAGGCGGGGGTGCATCAGCTGTGGTAGAGATTCTCGATTCTCGATTCTCGATTTTGGATTCTCGATTTGCTGCGCAGTACTTCGTGCTTTCGATATACCTTACGGGACAATACTCGCCCTTAAATCAGGAATCGAGAATCCAAAATCAAGAATCGAGAATCCAATGTCCCACCTCCTCGCCAACACCACCTGGAAAACCGTAAAAGCCACCAACTACGAAGTCGCCGTCCTTCCCTGGGCGGCCACCGAGGCGCACAACTACCACCTGCCCTACGCCACCGACATCATCGAGGGCGAGGCGATCGCCGGTGAGGCGGGCCGCATCGCCTGGGCAGCCGGGGCGAAGGTGATCGTCCTGCCCTGCATCCCCTTCGGCGTCAACACCGGACAGACGGACATTACGCTGGACATGAACCTAATGCCCAGCACCCAACTCCACATCCTGCGCGACCTGATCACCGTACTCGACCGGCAGGGGATTAAGAAACTGGTGGTGTTTAACAGCCACGGCGGCAACAATTTCCGCACGATGCTGCGCGAGTTGGGCGTGGAGTTCCCCGAGATGCTGCTGGTAGAAACCAACTGGTTCAAGGCCATCGACCGGGAGGAATACGTAGAGGAAGGTGGTGACCACGCCGACGAAGTAGAAACGAGCCTGGTGCTGCACCTTCGGCCCGATCTCGTCGGCCCGCTGGAAGAAGCCGGCGACGGCGCGGAGAAGCAGCCCCGCATCGCCGCCTTTAAGGAACCCTGGGTTTGGCGCGAGCGGCCCTGGTCTACCATCACCGAAAGCACCGGTACGGGTGACCCCCGCAAAGCGACGGCGGAAAAGGGCGCGCGCCTCTTCAAAGACCTGACGGAGAAGTTCGCAAAGCTGTTCGTCGACATCGCGGCGGTGGACAAGGACGATTTCTACGTTTGAACAGGCAGCCTTAGACAAGGCTCCTACGTCCGGGCCGGATATTTAGTATGGCCGAATTAAAAAATGCGCCTATATTGTGCCCGAATTCAGGTGCTTCGGCACCGACTACTTCACGGAGAACCCCGAAAATCCTTCTATAAGAGAGTAGGGAGGTTTCGCTAAGCACCTATTAAGACAAAGCACCACACTTTCACCCCTTTTCACTATGCTTAAAAAGCTACAATTCACACTTCTCGCCATTCTTTTCGTAACCGGTACCGCCATGGCGGCTTTCGTAGCCCCACCCGCGGCCACCAACGGCATCCAGGTCGACCCCGAGCTGGCCGCCATGTTCGCCGCTGACGGTGAGACGATCACGACTGAGGATTTCCTCGCCCTCACCCCGAAGCAGATCCGCCTGAAGACTGGCGAGCGCCTCGGCTTCCAGAAATCCATCGCCCTTAAGGCCGCCCAAAAGGCGATCCGTAAGCAGATGAAGAAAGAAGCTAAGATGGGTATTGCCGAAGACGCCGGTGGCGACAAGAATCAGCTCGTTGCGCTGCTGCTTGCCATCTTCCTCGGTGGCCTCGGTATTCACAGCTTCTACCAGGGCAAGACGCTGAAAGGCATCCTTCAGATCGTTCTGGCCTTGACCAGCTGGTTGATCATCCCCGGCATCCTGCTTTTCGCGTGGATCATCTATGACGTGATCACCATCGCCATCGGCAGCCAGGAGCCGAAGAACGGTACGTGGGATCCGGCACTCTAAACCGGGTTTAACCAACCAATCGTAAGCAAGCGCACCTTCACCACCCGGTGGAGGTGCGTTTTGCGTTTGACTATTTTCCCGCTACAATCGCCCGGGCCGCTCTGGCCGCCGCCCCGCCCGACCCCAGCCGCTTGCGCAGCAACTTTAAATCCGCCAATTGCCGGTCCCGTTCGGAGCCGGCAATTGTATTTTGCAGGTGGTCCGCCAAATTATCGGGGTTAAAATCGGCCTGTATGAGTTCGGGTACGACGGGCGCATCCATCACCAGGTTAACGAGGCTGATGTACTTGATGCGGTCACCCACCATCCGGCGGGCGATGCGGTAGGCCAGCCAGTTACCTTTGTACACCACGACCTGCGGCACACCGAACAGGGCCGTTTCCAGGGTAGCCGTACCGCTGGTAACGACGGCGGCGTGGGCGGTTTGCAGCAAGCTGTAGGTATCGTTCATCACGACGCGCAGATGCGGGGGCGACGGCGCGCGGGATGCCATGAGATCGGCGTAAAAAGCCTCGGTCTGCGCCGGCGCGCCGGCGATCACGTATTCGTGCTCGGGGAAGCGGGCGGCGGCGGCGAGCATGAGGGGAAGGCCGACGGTGATTTCCTGTTTGCGGGAGCCGGGGAGGAGGGCAATGGTGATTCTCGATTCTCGAATCTCGATTTTTGATTGATGATTCGCGCCGCCAACTTCGCCTCCTTTTCCCCCTTCGCCCTTCCCTCCCTTTCTTGGCACCCGCGTCCCCGCCCGCATCTCGGCCGCCCTTACCACGTCCAGCAGAGGGTGCCCGACGAAAGTCGCTTTCACCCCCCGTTCCGCGTACCACGCCTCCTCGAAGGGCAGTATGACCAGCATCCGGTCCACGTTCGCCTTGATCTGTTCGACCCGCCCCGAACGGCTGGCCCACACCTGCGGGCTGATGAAGTAGCTGATGTCGTAACCCGCCGGCCGCGCCCACTTAGCGATGCGCAGGTTGAAGCCCGAGTAGTCGATAAGCACCAGCCGGTCGGGCGCAAAGGCCGCGATGTCTTCCCGGCAAAAACGCTCGTTGCGCAGGATCGTCGGCAGGTTCTTCACGATCTGCACCACGCCCATGAAGGCCAGTTCCCGGTAGTGCTTTACGACCGTTGCCCCCGCCTCCGCCATCAGGTCGCCGCCCCAGCAGCGCACCTCCGCCGCCGGGTCTTCGGCGCGGATGGCCCGGATCAGATTGGCGCCGTGAAGATCACCGGAAGGTTCGCCGGCGATGAGGTAATATCGCATAAGTAAAAAGTGGGAAGTGGAAAAGTGGGAAGTGGGAAGTGGGAAGTTACAGACCTTTTGCTTCCCGCTCCCCTACTTCTTACTTCCCACTTCAATACTTCCCACTTTCTACTTACTCCTCCCGATCACCACCACCCCCACGATCACCAGTACCGCCCCCACCGCCTGCACCAGGTTCAGGTATTCCCCCAGCACGAAGTATTCCAGCACGATGGTCGCCACCGGGCCGATGGTACCGAGAATGGCGGCGTCGCTCGCCCCGATCCGCCGGATGCCTTCCGTAACCATGTACCCGGGAATCACCGTACAAAATACGGCCATGATAAAGCCGTAGCCGTATAAGCCCCACGGCAGCCCCATCAGCGAATTACCACTCACCAGCACGTGCAGCAGAACGGCCAGCGCTGCCGCCACCAAAGCGATACTGGTGAAGCGGATACTGCCCACCCTGGGCGTATACCTTCCGCTGCCGATCACGTAAAGACTGTACAGAAACGCACTGATGAACACCAGCCCCGCCCCGATGGAAAAATTATCGCCGAACGTAAATTCCGCCCCACTGAACGCCAGCCCGATACCCAGGTAGCAGATCCCCGTGGCCACCCACTGTATCGGCTTGATCGCCGTGCCGAACACCGCCCGCTGAATCAGCAACACCATGGTTGGGTAGCTGAACAACACCAGTCGTTCCATGCCCGCGCTCAGGTATTGCAGCCCCAGAAAGTCGGTGTAGCTCGCCAGGTAATAACCGAAAACGCCCAGCACGATGATGATGCCGACGTCACGCGGCCGTAGCGACTGTTGATCGCCGGTCTTTTCCCGCTTGAGGTAGCCGATGGTAAGGAAAAAAGGCAACGCGAAGGCCATCCGTAAACCCAGCAGCACGATGCTGCTCACATCGAAATCCTGGTACGCCAGCTTGATGACGATGGCCTTACACGAAAAAAGGATCGCGCCGCCGAGGGTGAGGAGAAGGCCAATGTTACGGTTACGGGTGGCGGTGGCGACGGAGTCAGACATGGGTAGTGGTTGCCCTGACAAAGGTCGCTGAACCCGCTCCGGTTTTCTTCGCGTTTCGACTTGGGTTTTACGACACGGCAACCCTCGCTATGCGCTTCGCGTATTTGTGTTTCCAGGGAGGGGAAGAGAGGAGGAGAAGGAGGAGCGTTTGTTATAGTGGTAAGCATGTTTTGGCCCGTGAAGAAGCTTTGCGAGGCGGTTCCATACTCACGAAAGCGGAAACATACCGCCTATTGTCTCCTCCCCTCCCTGGAAATATTAGCCGCGAAGCGGCAAAACACACGAAGTGTGCCCGAAAAGAGCGAAGCATCTCCTAATGAGCCGTGAAATAAGCCACCAACATCCCCACCACCACCACCGCCACCTTCTGCGGCGATACCCCGTGTGACCGCCCCCCATCCGCCTCGAAGAGGATCGTCGTCGAAATGTGCAGGAAGCTGCCCACCACGAGGGCCAGCACCCGGTTTCGCCAAACGGGGTCGATACTCACCACCTCCCCCAGCAGCGCGCCGAGCGGCGAAAGGCCGGCGAAAACCAGCAGGCAGGTCCAGGTGAATATCCGTGAGTAGCCCGAATGCCGAAGGAGTAGACCGAGGGCGAAAGCCGCGGGCAATTTGTGCAGCACGATACCGATCAGCAAGTGGTCGCCGTCCGTATGCCCGTGGGTATGGCCGCCCAAATGGTCGGCGGCTTCATGCACCGTCCCCAGCGGCAGCCCTTCCAGGAAAGCGTGGATGCCCAGGCCGATCATAACGGAATAGGCGTAGCGGTAAGACTGCCGGTGATGGAGGTGGATGTGGCCGTGCTCTACCCCCTGGCTAAGGCTCTCCAGCAAAAGCTGGACGAAAAAACCACCGAGCAGCCAGATGCCGGAGTGCATTTTGGCGTCGGCGAAAACGGCGGGCATTAGCTCCATCGCCGCGATGCCGAGCAGGTAAGCACCGCTGAAAGAAAGCAGCAGCGGCAGGTAGTCCCGCCATTTCGCTTCCTCGTCGCGGCCGCGCAGCATCTGCGCAACGCCGCCACCGAGGAGCACCGAACCAAATAGTAAAAGATATTGCCAGAGGGCCATGCCGGAAACGGGACTGCTGCCGGCAAAGACGCCGGGCGTGCGAATTTAATGCGACAATGTCGCAACGACCTACATATTACAGGAGCAATTTTCGAGACACTCGATAATCAGGCTCACGTCCCGCTCTTTGAGCGAGTACATCATCGAGCGGCCTTCCCGTTTGACCGACAAAATGCCCTTGAGTTTCATCGTCTGCAGGTGGTGACTGATCAGCGATTGCTCGGGCGCGGGGTTACTCCCTTCGAGGGCCTTGCAGATGTCGGTAACGTTGAGGCGGGGGTGCTGCTCCAGCAAGTGAACGATGCCGAGACGCAACGGATGAGCCACCGTTTTCAGGATGAAAGCGATGCGTTCCAGTTTTTCGGCTTCCTGGGGGTTCAGGGCGGTAGGCTTCACTTGTTCCATATCGTGGTGCATTTTGCGTTGGCCTGAATACAAATTCGGACCGCTATAAGTTGTATTTGCGCTATGTCCTTCGCGGACGGTTCTACGTTTTCGGGCGGGGCCGCGGGGTGCAAAGGAAGGGGCGGAGTAGTTGTTGCGCAATGCCGACCCTCAACGCGGAGCCCTGCCCTGCCCGGCACCGACTCCGCATAAAAAGGCCCGTCCCCCCCCACCGGGAGAACGGACCTTTTTCGTCGGAAGAACAGTTTTACGTTACCTACCGTACTACCAGTCTCGTGGTGGCCAGTTTTGCCCCATCGGTCATCGTGATCGTGTAAACTCCGGCCTGCAGCTGGTGCCGCAGCAAGACCTCGTCATCGGTCGCAACAAACGCGCGTTCCGTTACGATCCGCCCGGCGGCGTCAGCCACCCGCAGTTGTAGCGTGGAGCCGGGCCGGAAAACGGCGCGATCCAGACTAATGCTGATCGGCTGGTCGGTAGCTGCCGGATTGGGCGACACCCGGAGGCTGCCCGTCACTACTTCCTCCCGCACGGAAACCGGGAATTGCTGAGACAGCAGTACGATTTCCTCATCGGTAAGCACCCGATTGTAGAAGCGTAGGTCATCCATCAGCCCGTCAAACGTTTGAGCGTCGTTGGTAAACGTCAGGTGGTGACCGATAACGAACTCCCCGCAGGAGTTCTCGGGTTGAGGGCCGGGGAAGGTGTCCCGACTAATCTCCGTACCGTCGGCGTAGAACGCCCACTCGTTATTATCCGGGTCGAGGGTCAGCGTCATGTGGATCCAGGTTTCGGCGTTGTCTTCGTCGATCTTGAAGTCACTCAGCAACCGGCGGCCCGTAACGAAGGAGGTAATGCTGTCCGGTCCGGGAGAAGCCGTTGGGCCCTGGCGGTAGAGTACCACGCGACCGCGGTTGTTATCTTCCGGCCCACAGCCGTTTTTCTGGGCAATGTAGTTATGGCGATCGTTCTCAATGGGCGAGCCGGCCCGGTGGTTGACGAACATGGAGAACGTACCGGCCGTGCCGCCGTCCGCCGTTGGGCCGACCTGCAACGCGCCGCTCGGCGTAACGAAGTAGGGGTCCGCCGTGCCGGTAAAAAAACGAACGGCCTGTCCGCCTACCCGTCCTTCCGTGAAGGTCAGGTTACCGAAGTTTTCGGCGGTGGTGCCCGAAATGGTATCCGTGAGGTTCCCCTCGAAAGGGTAGTGAATGACCAAGCCCTCCTGCAGGTCCTGCGCCATCAGGGCGAAGGAACTGACCAGAACGACGGCCAAAACAGAGAAAAAGTTTTTCATAATAACAAGTTTTTGAGCGAATAAGTAATTGATAGTAAACACGTTAAGAACAAGAACGCTCCCATACATGTTTGTTAATATTTTTGCAGATTGACCGCGCACCAACCCTCGTATGCCGCCTTCAGCTCACTTACCTTTTCCGGCATGGCCGCCGCCAGGTCGATGCGTTCGCCCGGGTCGGTGGTCACGTTAAATAGCTTCAGGTTCAGGCTGTCGGAAATGGGCGCGATGTACTGGGCCGAAGGTCGGCTTTTCCAGTGGTTCTCGTTGGAGTTGGTGAGTTTGTAATCCCCCTGGCGCACCGCCCAGGTTTTCTGCCATTTCCAGACGAGCATCCGCTCCGGGTCGGGGGCGGACAACAGACGACCGTCGAGGGTCGGGTCGGTGAGCCTTACCCCCGCCGCCCGCGCTACGGTCGGCAGCACATCGAGGGCGGATACCACGCGGTCTTCGCGCACGCCCTTCTTCACCTGGCCTGGCCAGCTGACGGCCATCGGCACGCGGATGCCACCTTCCCACAGCGAATACTTACCGCCGGCCAGGGGCGCGTTACTGGCCCCGGTCAGCGGCGAGCCGCCGTTGTCGGAGATGAATACGACCATCGTATTCTCGTCCAGCCCCCCGGCCTCCAGCGCGTCGAGCAACCGGCCGATATTGTCGTCCAGACAGTGGATATTGGCCAGGTAATACTTCCGTAACGGTTCTTCGGTGATCGCTCCTAAACGGGAGTATTTATCGTAGTAAGCCGAATAGGAGCCCGCCGGGTGCTTGCCGTAAGCCAGGCTATCCGCCGGGTCGTAATTCGGGATGGCCGGCGCGCCGTAGAGGTCCAGGTATTTCCGGGGTACCTCGTGGATCAGGTGGTGTACCGCACTGTAGGCCAGCGTCAGGAAGAACGGCTTTTCCGCCCGCTTTTCATCCTGAAGGTAGCTGATCGCCTCGTCGGTCAGAATGTCCGTCAGGTAGCCCTCCCCGTAGCTTTTTTCGCCTTCGTTGTGCAGCAGCGGGCCAAGTACGGCGCTGGTACCGGAAGGGTCCGGCGTGCGGTCGCGCATTTCCGCGCTGTGCAGCCAGAAATCGTGCGCGTGGGCGTTGAAGCCCAGAAACTCATCGTAGCCGTGCCGCAACGGGTATTCCCGCTTGTCGAACTTGGCGTGGAAATTGCGCCCCAGGTCGTTTTTCCCGATCCGCGCCGTGGCGTATCCGGCTCCGCGCAGGTACTCGGCGATGGTCTTCACGTTCTCCGGCAGGCCGGGGCCCCAGCTCGCCGGGCCGTCCCAACGGAACTGATTTTTACCCGTCAGCAAGCCTACGCGGGAAGGACTGCATACCGGGGCGGTGACGTAAGCCTGGGAGTACACCGTGCCGGTTTGGGCCAGCCGGGCCATGCTCGTCGTGTGGGCGGTTCCGTCGTAATTCTCGAAGGGGGAAAAATCAGCGTAGCCCTGATCGTCGACTACGATGAGAAGAACGTTGGGCGGCGCATCCTTGCCCGCACCCGCCCCCACCGGCGAAGCGCAGGAAGCGGCAAAAAGAGCAAAGGCCAGCAGGATAGTCAGTTTCATAAAACAGCTTTAAATGAATCGATCCGATGGTCGAAGAACTTTGCTCCGAATGCCAGACAGGAAAGCGTGACAGTCCGTCTAACGTTCGGAGCAAAGCTCCCCAACCACTATTCCGCGGCAAGTCGTTGCACCCGATCCGGGTAATTGGTAATAAACCCATCGATACCCAGATCCAGTAACCGGCGGATATCGGCGTGATCGTTCACCGTCCAGGCAAATATCTTGAAACCCGCGCCGCGCAGTTCAGCCACGGTTTCCGGATTCAGGCTACCCTGGTATGCGTTGATGGAATACGCGCCGACTTCCTTGCCCACCGCCATCGCTTTCAGCGGCGAGCCGTGGGGCAGGATGCCGATTTCGATACGGCTATCGAGTTCCCGCATTTTCTTCAGCTCGTCGTGACGGAAGCTGGAAATATGAAAATCCTCGATCTTCCAGCCGTGATGTTTGATGAAATCCTGGATGATCCGATAGGTCGGCTCGGCGGTGCCGGGGCCTTTGAGTTCCACGTTGAGGCGCAGCTGCTTGTCCATCACTTTCATTGCCTCGGACAGCAACGGGATACGGGAACCATCGCTGAGCGTCAGTTGATTGAGCTCGGGCAGGGTGTACTCCACGATCTTTCCTTCCGTGCCGGTCAGGCGCTTCAGGCCGCCGTCGTGAAAGCAGACCACCTGGCCGTCCTTCAGCATAAACACATCCAGCTCGATCATGTCCGCCTTCATTTCTACGGCCTTGCGGAAGGCGTCCAGGGAATTTTCGAGGCCGTAACCGCTGGCACCGCGATGGGCGATGATTTGGGGGCGGGGACGCGGGTGCAGGGTGGAGATCAGGGCGAAGTGATCTGACGGGTAGCGCCCGTTCACGGCGTCCGTCAAAGTAGCAAAGCTGACCACTTCCACGCCCGGGCCGGCCATGATGTAATCGATACGCCGGTCGGCCGGTTTATCGTGCTTGAAGCCGTTGAAGGTACCCGCCGGGCCCAGCCGCAGGGGGGCAGCCATGTAGGCATCCGTCAGGGTGGCGGAGAGCTTTTGCAGCGGCGCGGTCTCGGGCGTCAGGTTCAGGTCGCCGGTGAGCACGAAGGGCAGACCATCCTTGTTCAGCGAGTCGATCATGGACAGGATGAGGTCCGCGCTTTGCAGCCGGGCTTGCTGGCCTTTGTGGTCGAAGTGGGTATTGAACACCATAAAGTCCTTGTTGCCCCCGCGCTCGGCGAAGCGACCCCAGGTCACGATGCGCGGCAGGGCGGCGTCCCAGCCGGTGGATACTTCGTCGGGCGTCTCCGACAGCCAGAAGGTACCGGAGGTTTTCACGCGCAGCCGGTGGCGGTTGTAGTAAATGGCGGAGTATTCCCCCTTATGGCCTCCCTCCCGGCCCTCACCGATGCGGGCGTAGCCGGTCAGCCGCCCGTCGAGCCAGTCGATCTGGCCGGGGGTGCCTTCCTGGGTGCCGATCACGTCGGGGGCGTGGAACTCGATCTGGCCAGCGAGCAACTCCCTGCGCTTTGGCCAGGCGTCCTCCCCGTCGCTCGCCACGTCCAGACGAACGTTATAGGTCATGACCTTCAAGCTCTGCTCCTCCAACCGGCACGGCACCTGCGCGCCGCCGCCCAGAGAGAACAGTATAAAGCTCACGGCTAAAAAAATACGGAAACAATCACCGGTCATAAACTCGATATTAAAGTGTAAGCAGTAGTTGTGTTTGGGGAGAGGGCCTCCGGCCCGACGCGTCGGGCCGGAGGCCCTCTCCCCAATTAATACCCGTCGTTCTGCGGATAATTCGGCCCCAGTAAATCCAATTCCGCCTCCGGAATCACCCAGTTCACGTGCTCCGGCATGATGCGCTCGCGGGCAAAGTTGACCAGGTTGTCGTTCGCCGCGTGGTCACGGATGTAGTCGACCAGCACGCCCATGCGCTTCAGGGTGTACCACCGCTGCCCCTCGAAGAACAGTTCCCGAGCCCGCTCGTCGAGCAAAAGTTCCTGGTTGATCTCGGTAAACGGCGCGGCGCCCGCCCGGTCGCGAATGGCGTTGATCCGCTCCAGGGCCATATCCGTATCGCCCCGGCGCATGTGCGCCTCGGCGGAAATCAGGTAGGTTTCGGCCAGCCGGTAGACGATGATGTTTTTGAAGGTATTCGCCTCGCCGGGGTCCGCGTCGCGCTGCTGGAACTTGAGCACGCCGGGGTTCATCGTTTTATAGTACTGGGTAAAAACGTTGGAGTTTTCGCTGTCGCGGGTGAAAATGTCCACCGTATCCCCGATCATCTTCCCGGCCGGCAAGGTCGCCGGGTCATTGTAGAGGTAGGCGGAGATCATGTAAGTGTTGTCGTCACGCGTATCGCCCGGGTCTTCGGCCAGCAGGTCCACCAGATAGTTGTTAGGGATCAGCAGCGACGCCCCCCGGCCGCCGTTATCGTTGCTGCGTACGATGCCCGGAATCTCGAAGTAGTTGGCCACCAGGTTGAAGTGAATCTGGTTACGGGTACCGCCGCCGATCACGCCGTCCTCGATCTGGATCGCGAACAGCGTCTCGGAGTTGTCCAGGTTACCGGCGAAGACGTTCCTGGTACTGGGCTCCAACGAATAATTCTCGTCGGCAATTACGGCCTCTGACTGCTCGATGGCCTCATCCCAGTCCGCTTCCCACATCGCCGTTTTGGCGCGCAGGTGGCGGGCGGAGGCCTGCGTCCAGCGACCGAAGTCGGGCGTCGTCCACGCCAGGTTGGCGATGGCGAAATCGAGGTCGGCGTTGATCAGGGCGAAGATTTCCTCGGGTGAGTTTTTGTCCTGCGGCAGGTCAAAAGCATTCTCCGGCGTCGTCGCCTCGGTGGTAATGAAAATGTTGTTGAACAGGCGGTAGAGGATGAAGTACGCGTTGGCCCGCATGGCCCGCGCCTCGCCCAGAATCTGCGCCTTCCGGCCTTCCTCGCCCGCCGGAAAGTCGACGTTCTCCGCCCCGGCGATGACCGCGTTGGCGCGGTCCACCACCCGGTAGAAATTGCGCCAGTAATGGCTGTAGCCGCCCAGCCCGCCGGTGCTCAGGTCACGCCCCCATCCCAAACGGGCGTAGAGGGCCACCTCGCCCGCGCGGCCCGTGGTCAGGTCTGATTTGGCCTGGATGATCAGCGCGCGGTGGTCATTGTTGCCCGCCCCCCGCTCAATGTAGGAACGGTTGAGGTTGTACAAACCGTTGACCGCGTTTTCCAGGCCCTCGGGGCTGCTGTAGAGAAAATCGGCCGAGGTCTCGGACAACAACTCGTCTTTGAGAAAATCCTGACAGGAGGAGGCCATGGTCAACAGCAGCAGGAGCGGAATTCCGGTTTTGATGAAATATTTCATGGTTATATCGTTTCGCCTTGAGGCGTGAGAGTAAGGAGTAAAAGGATAGGGAAGTAAAAAGTAAAGGGATAATGGAACAGCTCCGCTACAACCCGATCTTCAGGCCGAAGGTGTAGCCCTTCGCGTCCGGGAACGCGCCAGGGTTCGTCTCCGGGCTGTATGACAGGTAGTCCGTGTCGGTCAACAGGTTGGTACCCGTGAAGTAGACCCGCGCGGACCGCAGCCGTATTTTTTCCAACAGCGACTTATTCAGGTTGTAGCCGAAAGTGAGCGTCCGCAGCCGCAGGTAGCTCGCGTCCTGCACCGCCAGGGCGAACAGGTTACCGGGCGTACCGGGGCGCGGGCGCGGAGCGGTGGTGCTCGGGTTTTCGGGCGTAAAGTAGTCCCGACGGATCCCATTGCGCGAGCCTTGCAGCGTACCACCCAGCGCAAAATCCGCCAGGTAAGGGTTCAGCCGGAGCGCGCCGCTAACGAAGTAAAGGTCGGCGAACAGATCGAAGCCCTTCCAGCTGACGGTCGAATTGAGCGATCCGAACCAGTCCGGATTCTGCCGAAAGATCATCCGGTCGTCGTTCGTGATCAAGCCGTCTCCGTCCAGGTCAACGACACGGATGTCTCCGACGATGGCGTCGGTCTGGGCGGAGGCGGCAATCTCCTCTTCGTTCTGAAAGATCCCGTCGAACACCCGCTGCCGAATGTTGTCGATCGGCTCACCAATGAAAAGCCCCTGTGATTCGAAGTCGATGGCCCTGCCTTCCTCATCCACGCTACCGTCCAGGCTGATGATCTCGTTGCGGTTGCTCGACCAGACGGCGCCGACGTTCCAGCGCACTTTTTCGTTGCGCACCAGGTCGTAGCTGACCGTTGCTTCCACGCCCCGGTTCTCCACCTCGCCGATGTTGAAGCGCGTCACCTCGAAACCCGTCGTGCCCGCCAGTACGCGGTCGAGCAGGAAGTCAGTGGTGCTCGACCGGTACAGTTCGAAGCTGCCCTTCAGGCGGTTGTTCCACAGGCCGAAGTCGAGGCCGGTATTGAGCGTCGTCGTGGTTTCCCATTTCAGGTTCGGGTTAGGCAAACGGCTGAGGGGCGCGAAGCCGCCGGCCGTGATGCCGCCGAAGGTATACGGCAGGTCGTCCGCCAGACCGAGGGACTCCGACGGGTTGATGCCCTCGTTGCCCGTCGCGCCGTAGCTGACGCGGAGTTTCAGTTGCGTCAGGGCTTTGGAGCTTTTCAGAAACGATTCTTCGTGCATTTTCCACGCCACGGCCGCGGCGGGGAAGTAACCCCATTTGTTGTCTTCGGCAAAGACGCTGGAGCCGTCGGCCCGCATCGTCAGCGTAAAGAGGTAACGGTTATTCAGGTTGTAGCGGGCACGACCGAGGAAGGAAACGAGGCGTCGGCGGCTCACGTCGCGGGTGTTCCCCCTGATCTCGGTAGCGTTGCCGTTAAAACTCAACGCGTCGTTCGGGAAGCCGGATTTGATGATCGACGTCTCCTCATTGTTCCGCTGGTTGGTCGCCTGCACGAAGGTGAAGTCGAGCACGTTGTTCTCGTTGAGTTTCGGGCTGTAGTTAATGATGTTCTCCAGCAGATATTCACGGTAAAAGTCGTTGCCGATCGTCGCCAGGCCCTGGATGTCCGCGTCGCCCTCCGAGTGTTCGGTAGAGCGGTAGATGCCCTGATTCGAGGCCCGGTTACGGAAAAAAGTGTTCAGCTTGTAACTCAAGCCGGGGAACAACTCATAGTTGCCCACGAAGTTGAGGTCGATCAGCGTCGTCTCTATCTTGTTGTCAGACTCCTGAATGTTCCACAGCGGGTTGACGGTGGTAGACCCCTCGCCGAGCGGGAACTTGACGACCCGTCCGTTTTCGTCGAAGGGCCGCGCCAGTGGCGAGATCGTGATGAAGTTGATGGAACCCGATTCGCGGTCCTGGTCGCTCTTCTGAAAATTGACGTTGGCCTGCAGGCTCATCTTATCGTTGATCCGCTGGTCCACGTTAAGCCGTACCGCGCCGCGCCGGAAGCCGGAGGTGGGGATGATGCCGTCCTGGTCGAAGTAGTTGAAGCTCGAGTAGTACTTGGTGCTCTCGCTACCACCGGCCAGCGTCAGGGCGTGGCTCTGGATGACGGCGTTCTGGATCAGCAGGTCTTCCCAGTCCACGAAGGTGCCTTCCGCCAGCGATTGCAGTTCTTCCGGCTCGAAGAGGATCTCGTCGTCGAAGAACATGTCGTTGTTCTCCGTCCGCTGCGCCTCCCGGCGGAGTTGGGCGAACTCCGGCCCGGTGAACAACTCGAAGTTCTTGGTCAGTTTTTGGGTAGTGGTGTAGCCGTGGTAGTTGACCTGCAGCTTGCCCGCCTTACCGCGCCGGGTGGTGATAAGGATAACACCGTTAGCCGCCCGCGCGCCATAGATCGCCTGGCTGGAAGCATCTTTGAGTACCTCGATGGAGGTGATGTCTTCCGGGGCCACGTCGTTGATGTTGTCGTACGGCACGCCGTCGACGATGATCAGCGGGTCGTTGCCCACCAGCGACACCTTACCGCGAATGACGATGTTGGAGGTGCCGCCGGGTCGCGCGTCGGCCAGATTCACCTGCACGCCCGCCGCGCGCCCGCGCAGCATTTCGCTGACGTTGGTAGTCGGTATAGCCGTCGCCTCATCGACGTCCACGCTGGACACCGCACCGACCACGTCACTTTTTTTGACAGAGCCGTAACCGACCACCACAATCTCGTCGAGCAGGTTGGCGTCTTCCCCGAGTACAATGGTCATGGGGCTGGCCCCGACGGGCACTTCCCTGGTGGCGTAACCCAGATAGGAAGCCACCAAGGTGGTTACCCCTTCCGGTACGGATAAGGAAAAAGCACCGTCAAGATCCGTTACGGTTCCGGAGGTAGAGCCCTTGGCCAGGATGGTGGCGGCGATAAGTGGTTCTCCCGCTTCGTCCGTAATGGTTCCCGTTACGATTTGCTGGGCAAACAGGCCCGTCGACAGTAAGACGAAGACGGCCGCAGTCAGCCCCCAATGGGGCCGTCTGTTGGTGAAAAGTTTCATGTAGTCTAGTGATTGGTTAGGGAAACTGTGGGGGCAAAGATCTCCGCTGGGCATGGACTTAAGGGAAAGCTTCGGGTTTTTTAAATCTTAACTTTAGCAGTACTAAGGTAAAGACAATGTTCCTCTATTTTCAATTCTATTTGCGAATTTAGCCCAACGTAGTGGCACGGTTTACGTCCAGGTAACATTAGTAGCCCGCTATTGTGATTACCGACAGTAACTCATCATACGTTTCCTCAAGAAATTTATAAGGTGCTGGGGGCGGGGCCGCGGGGTGCCGGGGAAGGATCGGGGACGTGGTTGATGCTAAAGCCCTAACTTCGCCCGCCCACCATGAAGGAGTTCCTCCAAACCATTACCGACATCCTCGCCGTTCTCTTCGGCGATACCCCCGAGCGGCCCCGCGCGCCACGGCCGCTGCCGCCCGCGCTTCCTTCCCCCGCTCCACCGGCCCCTACGGCGGACCCGAACGAGCCGCAGGATGCCTCCGACGTAAGCCAGGAGAGCGACCCCGTCGTCGTCAGCCACGAGGCCGAAGCACCGCGCGAAGGCGACGCCGATGAATTCGACGTCAACCCCGCCCCGCCGCCCGGCGAAGACCCCGCCGCCGGCCGGCCCGACATCCCCCAAGACCCGAAGACCGAGCGGCCCAACGTACCGTCCGGCCGCCCCAACCCGCCCGCCCCGGAGTACCGCGCCCGCTACATGTGGTGCATCGACAACGGCCACGGCGCGTTCACGGCCGGCAAACGAAGTCCCGTTTTACCCGACGGCCGGCAGTTGCTGGAATACGAATTCAACCGGGACGTCACCCGCCGCATCTTCGAGGAGCTGGATCGCATCGGCGTCGCCTATTTCGACGTCATCCCCGAAGTGGAGGTCGGCAACCTGCTCACCGAACGGGTGGCCCGCGCCAACCGCCTCAGCTCCGCCCTGCCCAAGCTCTTCGTCAGCGTCCACGGCAACGCGGGGCCCGCGCCGACTTTGCAAGACTTTACGGGAGACGACGTACGCGGTATCGAGACGTGGTACTACCACGGCAGCACCCGGGGCCGCAACCTGGCCGCCGTCTTCCAGCGGCACCTCATCGAGCAAACGGGCTTTAAAAATCGCCACCTGCGCTCCAAAGTGACCGGCCAGTTTTACGTACTGCGCGCCACCCGGATGCCCGCCATTCTGACCGAGAACGGCTTCTACAACAACCGCTTCGATCTGGCCGCGATGCTGACCGACGAGTTCCGCCAGGCCGTCGCCCGCGCGCACGTAGAGGCGATCCTGGAGGTGGAACGGGACGGGGTTTAGTCAACGGCCGAATGTCTCCGTGCATTGATTCCGACCTCCTCACCAAACCCCGTCCCCTCTCCCGACCTTATAGCTGCAAACAACAGCAGACTATGCCAGACGTAAAAATCAACCCCAGCTGGAAAGCCGCCCTTGCGCCGGAATTCGACAAGCCCTATTTCGCTAAACTCATCACCTTTCTCAAGCAGGAAAAGGCCGTCGGTAAGACCATTTATCCGCCCGGCCCGCTCATCTTCAACGCTTACGACACGACGCCGATCGAGGACGTCAAGGTGGTCATTCTCGGGCAAGACCCCTACCACGGCACGGGGCAGGCGATGGGCCTGAGCTTCAGCGTTCCTAAGGGTACGCGGGTGCCGCCCAGCCTGCGTAACATCTATAAAGAGTTGAACACCAGCCTCGGCATCGAACCGGCGGGACACGGCGACCTGACGAAGTGGGCCGAGCAGGGCGTCTTCCTGCTCAACGCCATGCTGACCGTCGAGAAAAGTAACGCCGGCAGTCACCAGCGCTCCGGCTGGCAGGACTTTACCGACGCCACCATCAAAGCCGTCAGCGATCAGCGGGAAAACGTCGTCTTCATGCTTTGGGGGAAGTTCGCCCAAAATAAGGCCGTACTGATCGACGAGGTGAAGCACCTGGTGCTGACGAGCCCTCACCCCTCGCCGTTCAGCGCCGACCGGGGCTTCTTCGGCAACAACCACTTCCAGCTGGCCAATGAATACCTGGTGGCGAACGGACGGCCGGCGATCGACTGGGATGTGAAGGAGTAGTGGCCTCGCGTAGGAAAGGTCTCCGGAGGAGGCCAATAACCTTAGCCCGGAGGTAGCCCGGCAGGGCTTTCTCCGGGCTACGGGTTGAGTGGATGGACGCGTAATTGTTCCCGACCTTCACCTCCCCCAACGTACTTTTGCCCGACCCAACCCCTTCCCGCCCCGATGTTAAAAAACAGCCTTTCTTTATCGCTCTTCGGCCTGTGCACCTTCCTATGCACCTGCGGCCCCGCCCAAAGTGACACGGTAAAGGGGACGGCCGCCGTGGGCTCCATCCGCTACCAGGAAGACCTGCGGTTCCTGGAGGCCACCATCTCTATAGACCCGGTGGCGAACGGCAAGCCTCAGCTAAACGGCCAACCCTTCAAGCCACTACCAACCGCCGGTGCCGGTCATTTTCGGCTGCGCCGGGAAGCCAATTTCCCGTCCACCCTGACCCTGGATGTTCCGTGCGGAAACCGCCAGGCGATTAACTGCCCGGTCATCATCAATCTCGCCATCCCCTTCGCGGATTCCATCCCGGACGTCATTGATAAAACGCGGACCAATCGCTTCGCCGCGCTGCCCGGCGGGCTCCTGGAACACGAAAATATGTTGCTTTTCTTCGAGCCGGAAGACCGGTCTACGCCGCGCCGTATCCTGTTACAAGGCCCTACGTCCACCGGCCGCGTGACCCTGCCCAAAGAGTCGATTGCCGACGTCAAGCCCGGCGAATATCAGCTTTACCTCGTCAAGCAAGGGCTCAGCAAAGACAGCACCGCCAACCTGCAACACAGCATTCAGACCGAGTATTTCACGCGTTCCGTCGCCGTGACGGTCAGGGAGTAAGCGGCCCGTAGCGTACCTTGCCCGGCCCGGCTACCCGACGCCTCCACCGCGCGGCAGCCAATACGTTACTACCGATCTACAAAACTACCTTACTACCCCACCTTTGCTTCGCTACGCCCTTCGCCGCATCGCCCTGCTCCCCCTGAGCCTCCTGTTGCTCAGTCTGCTGTGCTTTGGGCTGCGGCAAATGACGCCCGGCGACCCCGTCCGGCGGCTGCTACCGGACACGGAGAGCCGGCAAAGTGACGATGACCCGGCGGCGTATGATCGCAACTACCGGCAAGCGGCCCGCAGCCTGGGCCTGGACCGGCCGCCGTTCTATTTCAGCATCTACAACGCCGCGCTGCCCGACACGCTGCACCGCGTCGCCCGGCCGGAAGAACGGGCGATGTTGCGCGCGCTCACCCTGCAAACCGGCAACTGGCCCGCCGTACAAAACTGGTACCGGGAGTTGCGGCGGCTGGCTTACGCGGGCGAAGGAGCAGCGGTAAAAACCAGCGTCGCCGCCCGTCAGTTGCTGGTCCGCGATCAGGCGAGGTTGGTCAACAATACCCTCAACGGCATGCCCGTCGGGCCGGACCGTGAACGCCTGACCGGTCTATTCACCGCTATTTACTCTTCGAGCCGCCGCGCCGCACTGCTGCTCCCCGCCTTTCGCTGGAACGGCGCCGACAATCAATACCACCGCTGGCTCGGGGCTACCCTGCGCGGCGACTTCGGGGCATCCCTGAGCGACCGGCGACCGGTCAGCGCTAAAATCGGCCGGGCGATGCGGTGGACGGCCCTGCTCAACGGCCTGGCGCTGCTGCTGGTCTACCTCGTTTCCCTGCCCCTCGGGCTCTACGCGGCGGGCCACCGCGGCGGTTGGTTCGATCGCGTAAGTACGGTTTTGCTCTTCCTGCTTTTCGGCATCCCGAGCTTTTGGCTGGCAACGCTGCTGAGCAATTTTTTCACCACCCCGGCTTTCGGGATGGACTGGTTTCCGAGCCTCGGTTTCGGGGAGATTCCGGAAGGTGCTTCCTGGTGGACCATCGTTAAGATCAGGGCCGCTCACCTCTTTTTACCGGTCATCTGCCTGGCCTATCCCGGTTGGGCGTACGTCAGTCGGCAACTGCGGCGGTCCGCCGGAAAAGAGTTGGACCAGGCGTACGTCAAAACGGCGCGGTTGAAAGGGCTTTCCCGGGGCCGCATCCTTTGGGTCCACGTTTTTCGCAACGCCTCCTTCCCCATCATCACCATGCTGGGCGGCATACTGCCGGCACTACTCGCGGGCAGTGTCGTGATCGAACGCATCTTCCACTTGCCGGGGATGGGCGAGTTGATCTTCACCTCCGCGCTGAAGAGCGACTGGCCGGTGGTCATCACGCTGGTATTGCTCAACGGCTTACTGACGGCCGTCGGTTTGCTCGTCGCGGATCTGGGTTACGCCCTGGCCGACCCGCGCCTCCGTCTGAACGCCGCAAAAACGAATGCGGTATGAGCCGGCGCAACACCACCTTCCGCGGATTGGCGACCGGCTGGCTACTCGGCCTGCTGTTCGTCGCCGTCTTCGCCGATTTCCTGGCCAACGACCGGCCGCTGATCGCGAAGGTCGGTGACGAGATCCGCTTCCCGGTACTGCATGACTACGGGCGGTCACTAGGTCTGGTGGCCGGCTACCAGCCGCTGGTGCGCAACTGGTCGCGGGTAGAGACCGAATGGGCCGTCTGGCCGCCGGTGCCCTACGCGGCGGAGGCGAGTGACGTTCGCAACGGCAACTTCAAATCCCCCTTCGACGCGCAGGAGACCGGCGACCGCGCGCGCCATTACCTCGGCACCGACGCGCTGGGGCGTGACGTGCTGGCGGGCCTGATCAGCGGGGCGCGGGTCGCCATCGTCGTCGGTCTGGGCTCCGTACTGTTGACCTTACTGATCGGCGTTCCGCTGGGCGGCGTGGCGGGCTTCTTCGGCAACGAAGGCCTGCGCGGCCCACGCTACCATTGGTGGGGCTGGACGGTGGGCGGTACGCTGGGCGTGATCTACGCCTTCGTTTGCCTATTTCCTTTTTTCGGGGAGATTGGCGGGCCGGCGCAGTTCCTGCTCGTGGTGGCGGCCTTTACGGCTTTCGGCTTGCTCCTCCGGTTAGCGTTACGGCTGATCCCCTCGATGCGCAAGCCCATGGCCTTTCCGGCCGACACCCTTATTCTCCAGGGCATCGAGCTATTCGTCAACATCCCCGGCCTGGTGCTGCTGATCGCGCTGCTGGCCATCATCGACCGGCCGTCGATCTGGATCGTGGTGCTGGTGATCGGCGTGCTGGGCTGGCCCACCATCGCGCGCTACCTGCGGGCGGAGTTGCTGCGCATCAAACAACTGCCCTACATCGAGGCGGCGAAAGTAAGCGGCATCGGCCGCTGGCGAACATTGTTTTACCACGCCCTGCCCAACGCGCTCGGTCCGTTGTTGGTGATCAGCTGCTTCGGTATCGGCTCGGCCATCCTGCTGGAGGCCCTGCTCTCCTTCCTGGGCGTCGGCATCCCGTCCGACCAGGTGACGTGGGGCACGCTGCTGCGGTATTCCCAAAGCCAGCCGACGGCCTGGTGGCTGGCGGTCTTTCCCGGGCTGCTGCTGACGGGGACGGTGCTGGCGGCGAATGGGTTGAGTGAGCAGAATAACGGGTAAAAGCACTCTCCGAGTGCGTCGCTCGCTGCGCGAGCAAACATCAGGGCAGCAGTTCACACGGAGAACACGGATGGCACGGAGTAACTTCTCCGTGCCTGCTGTCTCTTCCGTGCACTCGCCGTGAAATGCCGCCTCGTTTTGTCGTTGGCGCGAAGCTACCTCCGGCAGCGAGCTCGCTGCCGGAGGTAGCTTCGCGCCAACGCATCACGGGAAACCTTTTGTCACGTGCTTTGAGCATCCTCGTCCTTGGTTTTGCTGACGAAGTCGCAAAATCAGGGGCGAGGATGCTCAAAGCGTTTTACTTACTCACTTCCACCCATTTCCCTTTAACCCCCGCCTTCACGTCGTTCGCGTACATTGCCTCCGCCACCTGGCTCGGCAGGTAGTAGCGGCCGGGATAGGTTGCGGTCATGCGGAGCGAGAAGGTCTTGCTTTTTCCTTTGGGCAGATGGAAAAAGGTATACACGCGGTCGTCGCGGAAGTCGCGGTACTCGTAGGCCGGTCCGTCGTCGTCACCATTGCTTGCGTCAAGGCGGTCGTTACTGACTTCCCAGCCGGAAGGCAAGAGGCTACGGAGGGCCAGTTGGCGGTAGTTCATGCCCAACGTGCCGGGGTTTTTCACCGTGTAATTGGCGATGAAATCGGTACCGGAGGTGAGGCGGGAAACGTCGAGTGCATTACCATCGTCGTCGGTGTAACTTACGGTAAGGGTCAGATTTTCATTGGTGGCCCGCTCTTCGCCCGGAGCGGGTTTACCCGAGGCGATGACGGTGGCGTAGATCGTGCTGGTACCGGTATTCTTCAGGCCGACGGAGCCGGTCGCCTCCTCGCTCGGCAACTCGATGTTATAAATGCCGGTGTTGGCCCCGATGGCGGAGCGTTGGCCGGACTTCGTGGTGAAGTCGGCCATCACTTTCTGGTCACCCACTTCGCTTAACTTACCAATGGCGACGAAGGCGAAGGCGGCTTCCTGGGTGCTCAGCCAACGCCGCTTACTGATGCGCTCGGCCAGGCGGAAGGCCTGTTTGCCCGCCGCGCCCTGGTCGTCGGCGGCGAGTTGTGATTCCAGGATCATCGCCATGTCGCGAACGTCGCTACCAAAGGTGTAGCCGAATTCGCGGTACGGCTTCACCATGGGTTCCCGGGCAGCCATCATTTGCTTGCCCGTGGCCGGCTGGCCAGCCAGCGCGTAGGCAGCCGCCAATTGGTAAACGGCGGCCAGGGGCAGCACGGAGGACTTGCCCTTCAGGCGGTTCATCGCGCCCATTTCCGGCTTGCCGGCGGCGGCCAACGCGAAGAGACGGTACGCCTGATCGCGCTGCCGCTGAGCGGAGCTGACATAAAACGGATCGTTGCTTTCCTTCCAGTTAGCGGCCACCTTGGTCTGGAATTTGACCAACTTGTTCTTCAGATCGACCGGAACGGCGAAGCCCGCCCGTTCGGCTTCCACCAGAAAATGCAGCACGTAGTTGGAAGCCCAGGGGTGCGGGTCCCGCCCGCCGGGCCAGTAGGCCATTCCGCCGCCGCCGGTCTGGAACATCCGCAGTCGTTGCAGGCCCGAGGCCACGTTGTCTCTCCGCTTCCGGTCCTGTTCCGGCGTCAACTGCGTCACCTTGTCGAGATAAAGCTGGGCGAAGGCCGGCGAGGTCGTTTGTTCCACGCAACCATAAGGATACCGCAGTAGGTAGTTCAGGTGGCGGCTGAGTTGCATGGCCGGCAGGGCGGAAAGTTCCATCGATGTTTCCCGGGTGCCGGGCACGCCGAAATTGTCGTAGTTAATCGGCGCGTAATCACCCGGAGCAATGGCGATGGTGCGCGAGCGCGAGGTCACCTCGTTCGGGTGGCGCACGTCAATCTCGATCCGTTGACTCGCCTGCTCGCCGTTACCCGATCCGCTGACGTTGAAGCGAGCGATGCCGGCTTTTTGGCCTACCGTAATCGGGAAGTAAGACAGCGAGTTACCAACCTTTTGGAAGGTCACCGACTGGCTGCCCTCGGGCGTGGTGACCAGTCCTTCGCTCTCCGTCACCTTCAGGCTGACGTTCTTCACCTTCTCGTTCATGGCGAAAACGTTGACCGGCATCTCGACCGTTTCGCCCGGGCCGAGTACGCGCGGCAGCGTGGGCAACACCATCAGCGGCTGCACCACCTTGATGCGCTCGCCCGCGCTACCGTAGGCGCGCATCCCCGAGGCGACGACCATCACACGGACGGCACCGACGTAGTTCGGCAGACTGATCCGGTGGGTGGCCTTCTTACCCGCCGCCAGTTTGAACGGCCCGAGGTGGCGCACCACGGGCTCGAAGCGGTTGGCGGTCTTATCTTCCTCCTCGGCTTCGCCGTCGCCACCGCCGATGGCGAGCAGTTTGCCGAATTCGCCGTTAAGGCTGCCCACCACGTATTTGTAGAGATCAAAGGTGCGGACACTCAGGGCTTCTTTGGCGAAGAAACGCTGGTGCGGATCGGGAGTGCGGAAACGGGTGAGCCCCAATAATCCCTCGTCGACAACGGCCAGGGTGTAGGTCATTGGTTTACCGTCGGTCTCCGAAACGGCAACGCTTACGGTGGATTCGGGCCGCCACTCGTCGTCCGCTTCGATCTTCGGTTGCAGGATGGTGGCCGGGTCGGTCACCTGGATGGGCGCAATTCCGTAGAGGCGGACGGGGCGGTCGTTCGTCGTCTGCTCGTAGGGTTGCAGCAGGGTGATGTTGGCGTAGACGGTGGGCACCATCCGCTCGTCGGCCGTGAAACTGACGTCGGTCTGGCCTTCCTCGGCGTCCACCCAGAACTGCTCGACGGAGCCCGCGCCGGTTTCCAGGCTAACCAGCAGCTTGCCGCCCGCGCTTGTCGGCAGCGAGATGTTGACCTGCTCCCCGATCTCCACCTCTTCTTTCTCGGCAACCGGCCGGAGCACGGAGGCGGATTCGCGATCGTTGGATTCCTGGTTGTAGCCGGCATAAAAGAACTGACCGGTGCAGTGCCCACCAGCGTCACACACCCGCAGCAGGTAGCGGCCCCAGCCGTCGACCTTGACCCTGATGCTCGCCTCGCCGTTACCGCCGGTCGTGGCGGTGAAGGTTTCCAGCGATTCGGTGTGGCGGCTGCTGTTGAAGCGCGCCACGTTGTCAAAGTTGTCCTGCCACCAGTAGCGCCAGTTCACGCGGTAAAGGCCCGCGGTCAAGCGGCGACCGCTGATGCCCTCTCCCGCCGGATCGACGGCGGCCAATTCGATGGTCGTCGGGTCTTCCATGCTAACGCGGCGCGAGCCCCAGCGATCTTCGGGGATCTTGATTCCGGCGTAGATGGAATACGGATCGACGGGCACCCGCTGATTGTCGATACTGAAGTTGCCACCGGGCTCGAAGACCTTGGTCATCAAGCCGGCGGTAACCGGGCCGGGGAAGGACTCCCCCTCCAGTGGCACGTCGAAAGTAGCCCGGCCCGCCTCGTCGAGTTTCCCCTCGAAGATGTCGCCCAGGTCGCTGTCCTCGATCTTGCGGGCGGGGTCGCTGAAGGCGTAGGCGTTCCACTTCGGGAAGTCGGCCGTACGCTTGGTAAGCGACATGCGGACGGTAGCCTTGAGGTTGCTGCCCGGCGCGCCGTAAAGCCATTTGCTGACCAGGGTCGCCGTCGGGTTGTCGGGGCTGAGCCCGGCGGCGGGCAGTTCCAGGTCGATGGACAGACGGTTGGGCTTTACCGTTTCGATCATCAGGCTTTCGTTGTACGTCTTGCCGCCTACCTGCACGGTCGCGTTCCAGTTGCCGGTGGGGTCCGATTTTTTGGTCTGAAAAGTGAGCGGGTAGAGGCCGCGCCCGAAGGCGGGCGTCACGTTGCGCCGCTCCACTACCCTGCCCTGGGCGTCGGTCAGCGTAAACTCGACGGGATAGTTATCGGGCACCAGCTGTTGGCGGTCTTCGAGCATAAAATGGAGGAAGACCGAATCGCCCGGCCGCCAGACGCCGCGCTCGGCGTAGAATGCGCCTTTAATGCCGCCCGCGCTTTCCACGCCCCCGATCGGGAAGCGGCTGAGCGAGAGCGCGGTTTCGTTACCGAGATCGAGGTAGGCCACGTCGCCGTCGAAAGCGGCCATGATGAAGGCCGGCTCTTCCGTCGTCGTCATGTTCACCCGCCCGCTACCGTCCGTCTTACCGCTGTACACCTCTTGCCGCCGCGGGTCGTACGCCGTAACGGTGACCCCACCCACCGGCGCGGCGTTGAGCAGGTCGGTGGCGAAGACGATGGTGGAGCGATCGGGGTTGCGCTTGGCGATCAGGCCGAGGTTGGAGGAAAGGATGTTCTGGCTGATGAAGCGGTTGCGGTTGTAATAGGCCGGCATACAGGGCTTATCCTGGTCTTTCCAGGAGAAATCCTTATAGTTGCCGTGAATACCGTAGTAGTCCCCCATCAGCGTCGGCGTGTTGCGAAAGCCGACCGTAAAGTCGTCCGCCCGGCTCGCCGCGCCGGCCTCGATGCCAAAATCGGCCGGTGTCACGTCGCAGCCCGCCGCGGCATCATCCATACCGAAGCCGATCCGGACCTGGTAAATGGCCGCCGCGTCTTGCCCGATGTATTTGCTCAAATCAATGGCGTAGCGGCTCCAGCCCGAGCGGTTGACCGCGCCGCTGAGGCTACTGAGTACCACGCGATCCTGCGCGACGATGGTGCCGACGTGCCGCAAACTCCAGTCGTTGGCGGAAGAACTCAGCGCGTTCTCCTGCAAAAACTGACCGACGTTACCTGAGTAAATCTTGAGTATCTCCAGCTGAACCGCTTCCAGACCGATGGCCTCGAAGGTGTACAGCCGCTTGCCCCGGTGCGGCATGATGTTGCCCTTACCGACGATGCGGACGTTGGGCTCGGTACGGCCCAGGTTGATGTTCCAGCTTGTCTCGCGGCCCAGCCGGAAGCCCGCCTCGTTCTGGATCGCGTCGGTCAGCTGAATGTTGATGTTGCCCAGATTGTCGCTCTTGGGGTAGATGTACAGCAGGTTACCGTTGACGCGGGTGGTGTATTTCGTGTTGCCGGGAAAGCGAATCAGGCCGGTAAAATCCTGTTTGGGGTCGATGGCGTCGCTGAAGCGGGCAACGAGCGCGCCGTCTTCCGTATCGCTCACCACCAGGCTTTCCACCTTGAAGTCATCGGAAGCGGGAATGATCACGGTCAGCTCACCGTTGGTGTCGGTAAAACCGGCTTTTGCGCCGTCGTAAGCGATGGTGACGGGCGCGGGGTCGCTACCCCGGTTCGGCGCGCTCAGTTTATAGGTGAAGTGGCGGCTGTCGTTACCGGCACTCACCTCCACGTCGATCGGTGTGCTTCCCTGCCTGGCGGAAATCAGCTGAGTGATCTCTTCGATCGTCGATGCGTCGTTGGTCATCACCCGCCCGGTTACCTGGATGCCCTGACCGTTTCCGGGAATGAAGAGCCCGTCGGATACCACCTCCGCCTTACGCTGAGGCGTCTCGAAGTTCATGGTGAAAGTGTCTTCGCCCGGCAGCGTAATTATTGCGGTGTACTTGGTGCCCGGGGCCCAGCCGTTTGCCGGTTTAAAAGAAAGGCTGCTGCTGGTGATGACGGCCGCTCCTTCCGTCTCAGGGGTGATGGCGATCATGTCCGCCGCGTTTCCCTCGATCGTTCCGTTAACGAAAACGTAGACGGTTTCGTCGCGCGCAATGATGCCTGAAGTGTAGCCGCGCACGTTCTCCGGCGTGGCTTCGACGGCGGCCTCCCCGCCGGAGGAATCGGTACCCGCCGGCCGCTCACATTGGTATAGAAACAAACAACCTAGTACGAAAAGGGGAATTAAACGGGCTGACAGGAGACTTCTCATGTTATGGTAAGTGTTTGGCCTAACAAAGTAATTCATTAAGACTTACCTTTTCAACTAAATCGGGCCCATCCTTATTTTATGACCCATAAACTAGCCATATTCCCCCTACAATTGGTCGTTTTCCCCGGAGAGAGCCTTAATCTGCACATTTTTGAAGAACGCTATCGCCAGTTGATCGCCGATGCGGAAAAGGACGGCGTCACCTTCTGCGTACCCACCGTGATCGACAGCGGCGTTCGCCCCATCGCCACCGAGGTGCAGCTCATCAAGGTTGCTACGCGCTACCCGTCCGGCGAGAGCGACGTGCGTACCAGGGGCGCGCGCGTGTTTTACCTCGACGACTACTTGAAAACCCTGCCCGGTAAACTCTATCCCGGCGGTTTTTGCCGCGAACTCGACGTGGACTTCGAAGAAGACCCGCTGCTCAACCACGACATCGTCACCCTGACCCGCGACATCTACGCGCAACTCAGCATCGAAAAGAAGGTACGCGACGTAGCGGACGGCTTCCGCACCTACGATATCGCTCACTACGTCGGCCTTACCCTCGAACAGGAGTATGAGTTGCTCACGCTGCTCGACGCTGAAAAGCGGCAGACTTTCCTGATCGCCCACCTCGAGAACGTTCGCCCCGAGTTGAAGCGCGGCCAGGCGATACGCGAGCGGGCGGCGCTGAACGGCCACTTCAAGGAGTTGGTGCCGCCGGAGTGGTAAGGGGGTGGATTGGTGGTCTATTGGTGTGTTGGTCTGTTGGACTATTGGTCTGTTGGTCTATTGGTGTGTTGGACTATTGGTGTGTTGGACTATTGGTCTATTGGTGTATTGGTCCGTTGGGGCATAGTCGCAAGCTTTACCCTTATCTGACCATGCCCGCGCGCCCTGCCCTTACCTTCGCGTAACGCAACGCCGTCGAGGGGAAAACAACTACGCTTTTCAAGCACTTTCCCTTGCATTCCCGCGGCCGCGCCCTAATCAACAAGTAGTAAGCCGCCGTATGAAAAAGACATATCTGATCGCCTTCGTCATGGTCATCGTCGCCGCCGCCCTCGTGCTGAACGCGGGCGGAGAAGTCGCGCCCTACGCCGACTTCGGCACCGCCGCCGAAAGCGGTAATTCCGTCAAACTCGTCGGTACCCTCGTCAAGGACAAGCCCATGGGCTGGGAGCCGCTGAAGGACCCCAATAAATTCACTTTTTTCCTCGAAGACCAGCAAGGCGTCGAACGCGAAGTGGTACTGCTGAAAGGAAAACCGCAGGATTTCGAGATGTCCGAATCCATCGTACTGACCGGCCGCATGGAAGGCGAAATGTTTATCGCGAAGGACATTCAGATGAAGTGCCCGAGTAAGTATAAAGACGAGGAGTCGATGATTAAGGGGCTGATCGAAGAATAGTATGTTAGTCTTTTGGTCCGTTAGTCTTTTAGTGCTCCGCACAGGACAGACGAGATCAACGAGACGAAACGCCCCTACTAACAGACTAAATTACTAATGGACGTCACCTACCTCAACGAGCACCTCGCCATCCGCCACATCGGCCATTTTGCCATGTTGCTCGCCTTTTTCGCGGCCATCCTCGGCGGCGCGAGCTATTTCATGGCTACCCGGCTGCGCGACGAAAAGCTGCGCGGCGGCAAGTGGCGGCGGCTCGGCCAGCTCAGTTTCCTGGCGCACGGCGCGGCGGTGTTTACCGTGATCGGTTGCATCTTCTACGCGATGCTCAACCAGTACTATGAGTTCCAATATGTGCACTCTCACGTCAGCGCGGACCTGCAGCAGCGGTACATTTTCAGCGCGTTTTGGGAGGGTCAGGAAGGCAGTTTTTTGCTTTGGATGTTCTGGCACGTCATCCTCGGTTACGTGCTGATGGTGACGGCACGGCGGTGGGAAGCTCCGGTAATGGCGGTACTCTGTTCGGTACAGATCGTGATCGTTTCCATGATCCTCGGCGTTCATTTCGGCGTCGGTGACTGGGTGTTCAAGCTGGGGTCGAGCCCGATGCTGTTGCTTCGTGAAACGATCAATGCGCCCATCTTTCAGCAGGCGGATTACGTCTCGCTGCTGAAGGGCAACGGCCTCAACCCCAGCCTGCAGAATTACTGGATGACCATCCACCCGCCTACGCTTTTCCTCGGTTTCGCCAGTACGGTGGTGCCCTTCGCCTACGCCGTGGCGGGGCTGTGGACGGGGCTGCACAAAGAGTGGTTGAAGCCCGCCCTCAAGTGGTCGTTGTTCAGTGCCGGCATCCTCGGCACCGGCATTTTGATGGGCGCGGCCTGGGCGTACGAAGCGCTCAACTTCGGCGGCTACTGGGCGTGGGACCCCGTGGAGAACACGAGTTTGGTACCGTGGCTTTTGCTCGTCGCCGGTCTGCACACCAACCTGATCAGCCGGGCGACCGGGCAGGGCATCCGGGCGACCTACCTGTTCTACCTGTTCACCTTTGTGATGATCATTTACAGCACCTTCCTGACGCGGTCGGGCGTGCTGGGCGACACCTCCGTACACGCCTTTACGGAGATGGGACTGGAGGCGCAACTGTTGTTTTTCCTCGGCTTCTTCAGCCTGCTGAGCGTCGGTCTGATGGCGTGGCGCTGGCGGAGCATTCCCGTGCCCGAAAAGGAAGAACAACTGACGAGCCGCGAGTTCTGGATGTTCATCGGCAGCCTGGTGCTGCTGATGTCGGCGGTACTGATCACGGGCTCGACGAGCCTGCCGGTCTACAACGAGATCCGGGAGTATTTCAACCCCGTTTTCGACGGCCTGTCACTGACGGACCCTGAAGCGCACCACAACCGTTTCCAGATATGGATCGGCATTTTCATCGGCATCCTCTCCGGCATCGCCCACTTTTTGCGGTGGCGGGAGCGGGATTTTTCACGGCACTGGAAAAACTTCCTGGTGCATACTTTGGGCGCGGTCGCGGGTGCGGTGGTATTGAGCGCATTGACCTTGTTGTGGATCGAGGCGGGGCCGTGGCAATACAAGCTGATGCTCTTCGCCGGCTGGTTCGCGGTATGGACGAACACGGACTACCTGATCCGTTTCGTGAAGCGCGACGCCAAGATCTTCGGCTCCAGCCTGAGCCACATCGGTTTCGGGCTGATGCTGCTCGGCATCCTGGCCAGCGGCGCCAACAAGCGGGTCATCAGCCAAAACCAGTTCCTGATGGAAGGGCTCAGCGACGACGAGGAACTGGAGCGCACCACGGTCATCTTGATCAAGGACGAACCGATGATCATGGAGAACTACGAACTCACCCTGCGCGGCGATACCATCGACGGGTACAACCGTACTTACTTCGTCGACTACAAACAGCGCGACGCGGAAGGCAAGGTCATCGAGGAGTTCCAGTTGGAGCCCAACCTGCTTTACGACAAGAGTTTCGAGAAGATCGCCATCACCAACCCCAGCACCAAGCATTATTGGAACAAGGACGTCTTCACCGTCATCATGTCGCTGCCGCTGGAAGAACAAAGCGTTGCGGAGAAGAAGGCCAAGGAAGACAGCCTGAAGTATACCGTCGTTCCGCTGTTGCCGGGCGAGGCCACCACCTTCCGCGATACGCTGAAGATCAAGAACCCGGATACCTTTATGATCCGCGGTTACCGCGTGCAACTGGAGGAATTCGCCCGCGTACCGACCCACCCCAACTACGCCCCCGAGCCGGAAGACATCGGCGTCGGCGCAACGGTCAGCATCAGCCGCAACGGTACGGACACGGTTTACCGCGAGCGGATCGCCCTCGTACTGCGCGAAGGTTTGCTGTACCACTACCCCGCCCAGCTCAACGAGATCAGCACCCGCGTAAAGATCGACGAAAGTATCTTCGAGCAACTGCTGGTACCGGAGGAGGACCTGGACTACGAGGAATTCGTCGTCAAGCCCGGCACGACCTTCTCCGTCGGTGACAAGCAGATCACCTTCCGCAATTTCCAGCCGCAGCCCGACGTGGACCATTACGCGCCGCGGCCGGACGACATCGCCGTGAGCGCCAGGCTCGACGTCGTTGCCGCCGACGGTAGCAGCGGTAGCATGGAGCCCGTCTTCATCATCCGCGACAAGACGCCCTCCCGCATCCGCGACGAGCAGCGCGCCATGGGCCTGTTCGCCAACCTGGTCAACCTCAACCCGCGGACGGGCGAAGCCACCTTGCTGGTCGCCCAGGCCCCGCCGCGCGACGCGATCCGCGTGCCGGTTGCCATCGCTACGAAGAGCTCGCGATCCGATTGGCTGGCGTTGCAGGCCATCGAATTTCCCGGCATCAACCTGTTCTGGTTCGGAACGATCGGGATGCTGGTGGGGCTGATCTTTCAGATGGTGGTCAGGATCAAGGAAAAGCGGTAACTATTTCCGCTTCCACGCCCGGAAATAGCGGACGTGAAATTCTCCGTCCAGGCGCTCATCGTCGGGTAGCGCGCCGAACCACTTGTTGGATTCGCAATTGAAGTTCACCTCCAGCGGCTGGTGCCAGTGGGTGTTTTCGGCTTCACGAAAGAGCACGCCGTCGATGTAGAAACGGATGAACTCCGGCGTCCATTCCAGGCCCCAGGTGTGGTAGCCGGCCTGCAGTTCTTCGGGGAAGTAGTATTTCTTGGTGCGGGAGAAGTGCTTGTCCACGTCGCCCTTTTCCTTCGGGGCTTTGAAAACGTGGATGTTGGAGTTCAGGTCGTGGCGATTGTGAACAACGCCGGGCGCATTTTCGCAGATGTCGATCTCGGTCCACCAGTCCTCGTCCACGTTCGTCATCCAGAAGCCGGAAACCCAGGGGGCGTCCATCAGTTGCATCTCCGCCTCGAAGTAGCCGTAGAGGTATTTTTTCCGGCTTTTGATGAAGCCCGTGGTGTGCGTGAAGTCCGCCGGCAGCGTTTCGTCGCCGTGCTGGTTGACGCGAATGACGAGTTCCCCCTCTTCCAGGCCGACGTTGTCGCCGTGGAAATAGGTGGGTGGCCGGCCTTTCCATTTCGGGTTGTTGGGGTACCAGCGTTTGACGTTGAGCGATGGTTTGTCAAATTCATCGGAGGCCTTTTTCAGCAGTTTCCAACCGCCGGCGTTTTGCTGGTCAGACAGCGGGTACTTGCTCGTAGTCCGCGCGGGCACGTTGTCCAGACGTACGCTGTCCACGTAGTTCTTGGGTGGAATCGTGAGGTCCTGTGCATGTAGCATGGAAAACCCGAGCAGGAGAACAAGGGATGTCAGAAACGTGAAAATTTTCATGTTTGGTCTGGGGTTATTTACCGGATAAGTCCACAAATGTGGTGCCTTCGCCCGGACCGGTCACCCCATGACCGTGTGGAACGGTAACCGGATTGAGGTTACGTGGTACGTTCAAAAACATGACTGGTACTTTTCGCCTTTCGGGCGCGGACGCGGGTGCGATGGAGATTGGGGAAATCAGGTCATTTCCCCAGCAATAGCTTTTCCGCATACGCCCGCGCATCGTCTTTTTCCGTTAGCATGTGCTCCAGCGTAAGGACGTAGGGGTGGGTGGGTTCGAGGTTGGCTTCCGCCGGTTTGTACATATTGATGGCGAAGTTCATAAAGGACAATTGGAGTTGCCCCTCGGTACCGATACGGTACCGTTTGGCCCCGCCGCCGAAGGTGCGACGGGCACTACCGCTGGAGGTATCCCCCACCAGGATACCCCGGCCGGCCACTTTCACCTGGTGGGCGAAGAGCGTACCGGCGGAGAAGGTGGCCGAATTGATCAGCACCGCCAGGTCACCGGTAAAGCGGCGTTTTTCGGGGAATGGTTTAAACGCTTTCGCCAACCCTTTCCGGTAGACGTGGTCGCCGTCCCGCCGTTGCCCGAAGAGGATGGATCGGGCAAAACCAGCGAAGAAATTTTTTGGCCGACCGATGGGCGAGTAAGACTCCATACTTTCCGTTGCGGCAAAGGGCTCCAGCGCCAGGGCGCGCAGCAGGTAGATGGTATTGAAGATCGACCCACCGAGGTTGGAGCGCACGTCGACGATGAGTTTATCCACGTCCGCCTCGTTGACGGCGTCGATCGCTTTGCGCACTTCTTTTTTGTAGTTCACCTTGCGGTAGTTGCGGTCGGCAAAAGACGATACCTCCAGGTAGGCTACCGTACGATCTTCGTTAAAGGTGACCTCCAATCCTTTACTGCGCGGCTTTTTGGTCTTTTTCTTTTTTCCCGTCTTCGGTTCCTTCTCCACTTTCGGCAAGGGGACGGTGCGGGTTCGTTCGGTGCCGTCTTCCACCACGGTCAGCCGGATGGTGTCGCGCGGTCCATAATTCTTGCGGATCTGGTAATCGAGGTTGAGCGCGATCAGGCGTTGGGCGGCGGCGGGGTGGCCGTGATCGTTAATGCCGTAAAAGCGGGTGAGCTCATCGACTACTTCACCCACCGGGCGACCGTCGACGGCGCGAATGCGAGTGCCTTCCCGAAGGGTATCCCCCGCCCCGAGTGCCACGTCCTTCACCAGCAGGAAGCCCTCCCCTATAACAGGTAAAACGTGTATGACCGGTTTATTCGCGTTCAGCCGGGCGGTCAGGGCTTTCGTCCTCCGCCGCCGCAGAAAGGTGTGCCCGCAGCCGAGCACATCGGACAGCGGCGCGGCCAGGCCGATCACCTCCGGGTAGGTGAGCGAATCGCCGGGCCGGCCGGTCAGCAGGTCATCGAGTCGGGGGCGGATATTCTCCAGCTCCGCGTTCAGCCGCGTGCGCCCGTCTTCGAGGAAGGCGGCGGGGTGCAGCGCGGCCAGCGTATCATGTACGGCGACCACGATGGGCCAGGCCTCCGCACGGGCGATGGAATCCTGTGCGGCAAGGGTGGAAAGGAGGAAAGGGAAAAGGAAGAAGGGAAAAAGGCGTTTCATGTGGGTGGGTTTCCACCAAATGTAACGGATGCGGGGGAAGGATGCAACGGATGCGTGGGGTTTAACGGGGCGTTAGGGTTTTGAGCGAAACTGCTTGTATCCGTGAGGACGGGTGAGGAATTGCATTCCGAATGCTAGACGGACTGTCGTGCACGCCCGTCTATCATTCGGAATGCAATTCCTCACCCGTCTTACCCACTACGCTTTCCGAATCAGCGCATAACAGCAAGTCGCGAAAAAGTCCTTCACCCACGGCAACGAATCCAAGACGCGGGGAAGTTTGGTGGGGGTCAGGCCGAATTTGGTCTCGTAGTTGGGGTTGAACAGCCACAGGTCTTTCTGCTCGAAACGGAAGCCGCTGCTTTTAACGATGCGGCTGAAGCGGTCGATGCTGATGCCGGTTTGCTTGATCTCCAGCAGGGCGTCGATGGTGGCTTCCGACTCGCCGGCCGTGCGCAGCAGACCGGCGTACGCACCGGCGGGCAGGAGGTGAAACCACGGCAGCTTACTCAATTTGCCGCTCAGCACCTGCTGGTGCCCGCCGAAGGGCATCCGCCAGGGCGGGAAGCCGAAGAAGATGCGGCCGTCGGGCTTGAGGAACTTATGCACGAAGGTCAGGAACCGTTCCTGATCGTGGATGTGCTCGATGACGTCGCGCAGAATGATGAGATCGAACCGGCCGAGGCCGTCGGCGCTGCTGTCGTAGATGTCCTGCACGAGGAGACGGACGTTGGCCTGAGGTACGACCTCTTTCATGAACGCCAGGCCGAGGTCGACCTTCGTTTGGTTGAGGTCGACGCCGACGCCCTCGCAGCCGAGCTCGAGGAAAGGCACGAGGTTACCGCCTTCGCCGCAGCCGATCTCGAACACGCGCATGGCGGGCGTCACCGCCATCGTCCGCTCGATGTAGGGGATGACGTGCTTGCGGGTGGTCAGCGCCTGTTCGTCGAAGTATCGGCGTTTATTGGTATGGCGTTCGTGCATGGGGCGAAGGTAAGAAAGGAGTTAGGAGTTGGGAGTTAGAACGTCTGACGCTGGTCACAACGCCTACCATTCCGGGGCAATCGCTTTTAGTAAAACGATATCGTCCTTCGAGGGTCCGGACGGCCCAAAAGCGATTGCCCTGCCTTCCTTTATGCCCTTTCCCCTTTCCGCCCTTACTTTTGCACCCGCGTCCGCGCCGAAATTGTCTAAGCTACTCTTGAAAAATGACCCGTAAGCATCTGTTGATTGCCGCCGTTTGCCTGCTGATCGCCTGCTGGAATTCCGTAGGTTTTCACCAGGGCGACGAGCATTACCAGCTGCTGGAGTTTGCCGCCTGGAAGCTCGGTCTGCAAGCCGAATCTACCCTGACCTGGGAGTTCGCCGAGCGGATGCGGCCCGCCACCCAACCGGCCATCGTCTACGTCGCGCACCGCATCGCCGGCCTGTTCGGCGAGGTGAACCCCTACCGTTTCGCCTTCCTGACACGGCTGCTCTCCGCCGCCGGTTTCGTTCTACTGGCCTATCGCCTTTGGCGTCGCTACGCCGCCGCGCTCCCGGACAGCAAACTGACGCGATGGCTCGCCCTCGGCCTGCTCTTCAACTGGTGTTCGGTGTACGCCGGCATCCGCTTTTCGAGCGAGCACTGGTCGGGTATGGCAATGGCCGCCGGGCTGCTGCTCTACCCCATCTCACCACCGACGAATGCCGATGAATTCCGCTTCACGCCCGGCCGGATGACGCTGCGCCGGGCCACCATCGGCAATACGGCAGGCCACTGGCCGGCCTTCGGCGCGGGCTTGCTCTTCGGGCTGGCCTTCCTGTTCCGCTATCAAGTGGCGATCATGGTGGTCGGCTTCGGGGCGTGGCTGCTCTTCGTGGCCCGCGAACGCCGGCAACTCATTGGCCTCGTCGTTATCGGCGGGCTGGTATCCGTGGCTCTCGGCACGCTGATCGACAACTGGTTTTACGGCGAGTGGACCTTCGCGCCCTGGCACTACCTGCGCTCCAATCTCATCGAAGGCAAGGCCGCCACTTTCGGCACCGCGCCGTGGTGGGATTACTTCCGGATGGTCTTCGAACGCGGCGTCCCTCCGCTCAGCCTGCTCTACATCGTCGCGCCGCTCTGGTTCGCCGTCCGCTACCGCCGTGACCCGCTGACGTGGATGATGGTGCCCTTCCTGCTGGTCCATTTCGCGCTGTCGCGAAAAGACGCGCGCTTCCTCTTCCCGCTCCTGCCGTACGTACCGATCATGATCCTGGCCCTGGCCGCGGAACTCCGCAAGTACTTCGGCACCAATCTTTACGAACGCCCGTGGGTACGCCGGGGCGTTTACCTGCTCTGGAGCATCAACCTGTTACTGCTCGCCACCGTCCTCGTCCGCCCGATGATCAGCGAAGTGATGGTCAATAAATTTGTCTACGATACCTATCAGACGGAAGACATCACGTTGCTGGCCGACAATAAGCACATTTATACCTACGCCAACCTGATCCTGACCTTTTACCAGCGGCCCGGGCAGGTAACGATCCACCATACGAAGCGGCGGGAGGATTGGCCAGATTGCACTACCCCCGTATGCCTGTACTCCCAACAAAGCCGCGAAGCGACACCGCCCGCGGGCTACGAGCTGGTGTACGGCACGCGGCCGGGTTGGTTCGACCGGGTGGGTTTCGTTCAGAAGTGGGCGGATGGGGAGAAATGGTGGCGGGTGTATGAGCGGAAGTAGGTTGGTGTATTGGGGTATTGGTCTATTGGTCTATTGGTGTATTGGTCTGTTGGTCTGTTAGGGTATTGGTCTGTCATTAGCTGTTTAGCATTGTGTGACTGAAGCCGATCCGTCTGGCTGGAAAACGCCTTTGCTTTTGCCGTGCTCCGGCGCGGCTTACGCTCTGGGGTTTTGTGTCGGGTTGAGCGCATTTGACAAGTCAATTTTCCAAGCATTCACCGATTATAACCATTCCTGATATTCGTTTGGTAAACAAATCACGTCTGCGTACCTTTGCGCTCCTTAATAAAAAACTTGTGCCATGCCCAAGATGAAAACGCACAGCAGTGCAAAGAAGCGTTTCAAAATTACCGGTACCGGTAAGGTGAAGCGTTTCCAGGCTTACACGTCGCACATGATGCGCAACAAGTCCAACAAAGCCAAGCTTCGTCTCCGTGACGGTGCCCTGGTCAGCGTTGCCGACGAGAAGCGGATCAAGCGCCTTCTGTGTAAGTAAATTCCCCAGCCCCCAAAGGGGGAACAGATGATTCCAGCGTATCAGGAGTCATTCTCTATTTTCCACGAGAGTACGGGCCCAAAGCACCACAAGGTCTCCGTACTGCACAAAAACAGAGCTATATGCCACGTTCCGTAAATGCGGTTGCAAGCCGCGCGCGCCGCAAGCGCTATCTTAAAGCCGCCAAAGGTTACTTCGGCGCACGTTCCAAGGTCTACACCGTAGCCAAGAACGCCGTTGAAAAAGGTTGGGGTTACGCCTACCGCGACCGTCGTAACAAGAAGCGCGCGTTCCGCCGCCTCTGGATTGCGCGTATCAACGCCGCCGCTCGTCAGAACGGCACGACTTACAGCCGCCTCATGCACGGCCTGAGCACCGCCGGTGTGGGCCTCAACCGCAAAGTTCTCGCCGATCTGGCCATGAACCACCCGGAAGCTTTCACCGCCGTGGTGAACAGCGTCAAGAAGTAAGGCGGGTTTATAATCCCACGAACTTATTCCGAGCCCCGTCGATCTTACGATCGACGGGGCTTTGTTTTTATAACCGCGCCGCTACCTTGGGCGGGGGACGCGGGTACAAAGGAAAGGGGAAGGGCGGAAAGGGGGAAGGCGGAAAAAGGTGGCGGAGCGAAGACGGGGAGGGGCGGACGTTAGGCGGGGGGTGCCTCCGGGTGGCCGGGGATGCCTCCGGCGGCCGGGGATGCCGCGCGCCGCTACGCGGCTTGCTCCATCCCCGGCCAATCACATACGGACGGCTACGCAGTCCTGACGCGGGGGGAACACTTTTGGGTGGGTTGGCGTTTGGGCGGGGAACCAACCGTTGACCATGCCTTTTTTGCGCTCCCTCCTTTTGCTTTCCGTGCTGCTGCTTACTTTCGCCTGCGAAGACGACGACGACATCATTACGCCCATGGAAGAAGAGCCGACTATGCCCACCGACATTCGCTACCTCGCCCTCGGCGACAGTTACACCATCGGCACGGCCGTGGCGGCGGAGGAGCGGTGGCCGGCGCAACTGGCCGACCGGCTCGCGGAACCCGCCGAAAACGCGGCGACCTACACGACAAAAGTAGACGTCGTTGCCGTCAACGGCTGGACGACACGGAACCTGATCAACGGCATCGCGGCGCGGGATACGCTGGCTGATCGATATGACCTCGTGTCGTTACTGATCGGGGTCAACAACCAGTTCCGGGGGGGCTCGGTGGGTCAGTATGAGACGGAGTTTACCGAATTGCTGGAGACGGCGATGGCCTTTGCCGGCGGTGAGCGGGAACGGTTGATCGTGGTGTCGATTCCGGACTATGCGTTCACTACCTTTGGTGGTGGCGGCAGCGACATTTCGGAAGGCGTGGCGCGCTTTAACGCGGCGGCCCGGGCGATCACCGAAGCGGCGGGCGTCGACTTCCTGAACATCACGCCCATCTCCAAGGGTGGCCTCGACGATCCGACGCTGGTGGCTACGGATGGGCTGCACCCCAGCGGGAAGCAATACGGAATTTGGGTGGAGGAGGTGATCCTGGAGGTCGTGCGGGAAAAGCTGGGGGCGTAAACCGACGCTTTAGAAAACTTCGTTTGCACCCGCGTCCGCGCCCGAATCAATCCACCGCTCCCCTCAACCCCAACTCAATCACCTCCAGGTTCTCCACCCGTCCCTTCCGCACGTCGAAGCGCAGCAGCGTCCGCACCTTGTGAAAGCCGTGTCTGCCGCAGGCACCGGGGTTCATGTGCAGGCAGCCGCGCTGCTTATCCATCATCACCTTAAGGATGTGGCTGTGGCCGCAGATGTACAGCCCGGGCTTCGTCTCGTCGATCAACTTGCGGACGCGGGCCGTATACCTGCCCGGATAACCGCCGATGTGGGTGATCAGTACCTTGAGCCCTTCCACCTCGAACGCCTCGTTGAGCGGTAAGCGCTTGCGAACCGCCGTATCGTCGATGTTTCCGTAGACGCCACGCGTCGGCTTGAAGGCTTCCAACTTATCGAGCACGGCGGGGTCACCGACGTCGCCGGCGTGCCAAACCTCGTCGCAATCCTTAAAATGGTGAAGCACTTTGGGGTCGAGGTGAGAGTGCGTGTCGGAGAGTAGGCCGATTTTCATGGTCTTTTGGTCTTTTGGTCTTTTGGTAAAATACAAAGGCGTCACGAACGCAGGGCTATTGCATTCATGACGCCAGTAAGGTGCCTTTGAAAACCGTCGACTTACATCGACAGTTGCAGATCCGGCCCCAACGCGTAGTTCCGTACGGCGTTAAGCAGACGGCGGCGGGCGCTGAAACGTACGCGCGGCACCGATGCCTGGGCCTGGGTGAGCTCCGCCAGTTCTCCGCGCAGTACCGGGTCGGCGGCGAGGGCCGCTTCCGTTGACCGCGTCTGGGCCGGGGTGCTTTCGCCGTACAAATAGGCGACCATGTCAGTTTGGGTAAATGTTTGATCCATCGTTCGAATTTAAATTTGCATGATTGTGAATGGGGAGGCTTCGGCTTAGCCACTTCTTCCGGGGGGATACCGGAGACGGGCCGGGCGTGGCCTGAAAATATAATTAATCGGTGGCCCGCGTCCAGGTCTGCGTGCGGTAGAGACCGGTCCAGTGTTTACCGCGGACGAAGAGAACGTCGGCGTTACCGTCTTCGTACCAGACGGAGAGTTTGTACTCCGAGCCTTTAGTGGGGTCGAGGATGGTGCCGCCGGACCAGTACTCCCCGTCTTTCTCCAAACCTTTTATGATGGTCAGGCCTTTGATGGGCCGGCCTTTTTGCTTACCGGAGCATTTTTCGCAGACGGCGTCTTTTCTGGCGGTCAGGATATCCGCGATTTTACCGACGTAAGTATCGCCCCGGGCGGTAATTTCGACGACGGATTTGCGTTCGCCGGATTCATCATCGAGCGTGTACCAGCGGCCGGTTGGGGCATCGGTGGTCTGGGCACTGAGGCCAAAAGAGAAAACCGCGATGAGCAGGAGGAAAGTGTAGCTTTTGGCCATATAGATAAGGTATGTATTCGTGGCAAGATAACGAAAGGAAGTTAGAGTTTGGTATTTACCAACACGGTTCTATCGCATCCAGGACCACCACCGCCACGAAGCTCGCATACGGAAGCATTGGCGGTAGATGCCGATCGCTTACTGACCGGGGCGGCGGCGCGGTCTTTCCGGGTCTGATCCCGGAACGAGAAAGCCCGGCCCCTGGCGTCAATAGCTAAAAACGACTTGGAATGACCGCGTCTAACTCTATATTCGCGGTATGCAAATTCTAACCATCGTCATCGGCATCATTTTCGTGCTCCTGCTGCTCAGCCTGTTGGCCACTACGCTGATGGAGTTGCTGTCGTCCTGGTTCAGCCTGCGTGGCCGCAACCTGACCAAGGCGTTGCGCAATATGCTGGCGAGTACGGACAGGAACGAGGTGCTGGTGGAGGAGTTTCAAGCCAACAGCCTCTACCGTCACCTGACGCAGCAATACGGCCGGGCGCGCAACTCGGCCGCCGCGCCGAGTTACATGAGCGCGGAAACCTTCCAGAGCATTCTGATGGACGTGATCCTGAAGGGCGCGCCGGTCACCGAACTGCAAAGCAAGATCGACGCGCTGCCGGACGATGACCTGCGCAACGTGCTCAACCAGTTGATGCGGGAAAGCGACGGGCAGATCGACATGTTCCGCCTGGAGGTGCAAAACTGGTACAACAACGTGATGGACCGCGCCGCCGGTTGGTACAAACGCTACACCCAAAAAATCCTGCTGTTCATGGGTATGGGCATCGCCGTGGTGTTCAACGCCGACACGGTCGCCCTTTACGACCGCCTCAGTAACGACCCCGAAACGCTGGAGCAACTCGCCAACGCCGCCGAGCAATACGTGCAGGCGCGCGATTACGCCGGTCAGAAGCTTCCGGAGGTACCGCCCCTGGATGGGCGGCAGCCCACCACCACCGACTTCGGTCAGGGCGGCCGGGCACCGACGGACGTAAACCCGAACCCCGACTCCCCCACCCCGCGGGCCGACCCGAACGCCCCGGCGACGGACACTGGCCCCGGCCCCGCCACCGGCTACCAACCGCAAGTACCATCACAGGCTCCCGCGCCCACCACCTACCGCTACGAGGCCGAAGTCATGGGCGACCAGGACTTCCGCACTTCCCTCGAAAACCTCAAGGGGCTACTCAACAACGAGATCGCGGAGATCAAACGGCCGCTCGGCCTGGGCTGGGAAGGCGTTGACCTGCGCGCGCTGTCTACCTATGACCTGGTGTCGAAACTGCTCGGCTTCATCCTCACGGCACTGGCGGTGAGCATGGGCGCGCCGTTCTGGTTCGATTTGCTGAAGAAACTGGTGAATATCCGGAGTTCGGGGTCGCGGCCGTATGAGAACTAAGAAACATATTTCGTCTTCCCTTGCCGGGTTCCGCGACTTCGTCAGCGGACTACGGAAGGGAAGACACGATGTCCGCTCAGCCCGCCACCCGGAAGTATCTTTACTGAACCCCTTGCACGGGTCACCCCCCGGTACTACTTTTGCCCCGCTTCCGGCGCAACCTATCGCTGTGTTATGTCGTTAGCACCATAATCCGCAAGGTCTCGTAGTACAACGGATAGTATACAGGTTTCCGAAGCCTGCGATGATGGTTCGATTCCATCCGAGACCACACAGAACAGCCACCAAGGGAACTTTCCTTTGGTGGCTTTCTTTTTTTTTGATGGTGGGCGGCAGGGGTATTAACCTACTGAATTTTTATCCGCAAATGATACGGCAGCGTCGAGAACGCTTCGCGGGCCACGGCTTCCAGTTCGGCGGGAGACATGTCCTCACGCGCGGTGGGCTGCCGGCTGATCAGCAGCGGCAGTGTCTCCCCTTCCAGACGGCCGAAGCGAATAGCGATGCCCATACGGCCGTGGCGGACGATGCTGGAAAGGACGCGAGCGCGGAAACGCTCTGGAAACTGACTTAAATCCATGTTGCTGAGTTGGTCGTGAAAATTACCACAAATAAATTTTACGGCGTCGATAATCTACACCGACCACGTAATCCGATAAAAAATCGGAGCCCAGTATACCGGCGATGGTCGATTCGCCGGGAGACTGGAGATGGCTTAAATCCATGGCGACGCAGGTAACGTCGGTTCGGTTTGTACCGGTGAGGGGATTCGCGGAAAAGCGGACAACCTTATGGTTAGCGTTCGCTCCGTCGAGGCCCTGAATGTTCATCTCCTCGCCCGTAGGCTGGTAGAGACCGACAAACGCCGGGTCGATCAGGTTGACGCCCGCGCCGGTGTCGATGGCGAAGCGCAGTTTACGCTTGCCGACCCGGAGGGTAATGACGGGCAGGTGATCTACGTATTCGAACTTCAGCTCCCGTACGGGCGCACGCCCTTCGTGGCGGGGGTTGCGGACGGACTTCAACAGCTGGAACTTGCGGCCCGGGTAATTGATCCGTACCTCGCCGTTGCGCAGCAGGTCATGGCCGACGAACCCGTCGATGGTTTCCCCCGTGCGGGCCTCCATGCCGCGCAGGTCGAGGGCCAGGGCCCAGCGTTTGCCGAGGCTGCGACCGCTCATCTCGAAGGAAGCGACGCGCTGATTGGTCAGGGCCACCGTTCCTCCGGCGGCCAGGCCCGTAGTCGCGGGCTGCCCGGTAACGTTGCCCCGGCTGTTAAGCAGCAAGGTCGGCGCACCGGTATCGAGGATGAATTTGCCCTCGCGGCCATCGATCACGGCGGGAAAGAAGATGAGGTTGCGGGTGAACTCGAAGGCTTGCTCATTCGCCGGAGCCGAAGAAACCGCGTCCGGGGCGTTCACCGACGCCGCTTTCAAAACCGCCACCGCATCCTGCGCCCCCGCCCATGACACACACAGCCATAGCACCGCCACCAGTAAGGTGCGCGAAGCTGAAAACGGCATGTGGCGGTTACGCTGGTTTAACATAGCTGGCATTAGAGACACACGAAGGTAACGTATTGTTTACATTAAGTTAACATTGGATGATATTTTAACAAACCCGGCACCGTGCGACGGTGAGAACAAAACCTGCAAACAAGTCGATAAATGTTATGCCGGGCGGTAATATGTACTACCTTTGTGTCCCGTAATTCAACTACATGAGCAAGTATATCTTCGTTACGGGCGGGGTGACGTCGTCCCTCGGAAAAGGCATCATTGCCGCCTCTTTGGCCAAACTGCTGCAAGCGCGCGGCCTCAAGGTCACCATCCAAAAATTCGATCCTTACCTCAACGTCGACCCCGGTACGCTGAACCCGTACGAGCACGGGGAATGCTACGTGACGGATGACGGCGCGGAGACGGATCTCGATCTCGGTCACTATGAGCGGTTCCTGAATACGCCCACCAGCCAGGCGAATAACGTCACTACCGGCCGCATCTATCAGACGGTGATCGACAAGGAGCGGCGGGGCGATTACCTCGGCAAAACCGTCCAGGTCATACCGCACATCACCAACGAGATCAAGCACCGCGTGCAACTGCTGGGCCAGACGGGCGAGTACGACATCGTGATCACCGAACTCGGCGGAACGGTGGGCGACATCGAGTCGTTACCCTACGTGGAAAGCCTGCGCCAACTGCGCTGGGAACTCGGCCGGGAGAACTGCGTGGCGATTCACCTGACGCTCATCCCTTACCTCGCCGCGGCCAAGGAACTGAAGACGAAACCGACCCAGCACTCGGTCAAGCAGCTCCTCCAGGCGGGCATTCAGCCCGACATTCTGGTGGTGCGCACCGAGCATCAGATCGATGATGCGATCCGCCGCAAGCTGGCCCTGTTCTGCAACGTCGAAAAAGCCTGCATCATAGAGGCGATGGACGCGACGACCATATATGACGTCCCCCTGCTGATGCTTAAAGAAGGCCTCGACGCCCAGGTGATGAGTAAATTGCGGTTGCCCGACCGCAAGGCGCCCGACCTGCGCCGCTGGAAGAACTTTCTCGGCAAACTCAAGAATTCCACCGGTCAGGTGACCATCGGCCTGGTGGGTAAATACAACGAACTGCAAGACGCCTATAAGTCCATTTACGAGTCGTTCGTCCACGCCGGGGCGATCAACGAATGCAAGGTGAAGGTGGTGCCCATCCACTCCGAGCAGCTCGAAGGGCCGATGGCCGACATCGCCAGGGTGCTGAGTCAGTTCGACGGCGTGCTCGTCGCGCCGGGCTTCGGCGAACGGGGCATCGAGGGCAAGATCGAGGCCATCAGGTACATCCGCGAGCAACACATTCCCTTTTTCGGCATCTGCCTGGGCATGCAGTGCGCGGTGGTGGAATTCAGCCGTAACGTGGCGGGCATCGAGGGTGCCAGTTCCACCGAGGTCGACGAAAACACCAGCGAGCCGGTCATCTCCATGATGGAGGAGCAAAAAGCGATCAAGGACATGGGCGGCACGATGCGGCTCGGGGCCTACGCCTGTAAGCTGGCGCCGAAATCCATCGCCGCCAAGGCTTACGGAACGACGACGATCAGCGAGCGGCACCGGCACCGTTTCGAGTTCAACAACGACTACCTGGAGCCGCTGAAAAAAGCGGGGCTCCGCATCTCCGGCACCAACCCCGATACCGGGCTGGTGGAGATCGTGGAACTCAAGGATCACCCCTATTTCATCGGCGTTCAATTTCACCCGGAGTTGAAAAGCACCGTCGAGTCACCGCATCCGCTGTTCGTTTCTTTCGTGGCGGCGGCGATGCGGCGGCGGAGCCTTTAGTAGACCGTTGGACTGTTAGACCGTTAGACTGTTGGACCGTTAGACTGTTAGACTGTTAGACTGTTAGACTGTTAGAATACTGCTCCCTGTTGAAACAACTTAACATAACGAACACTATTTTCAGCAGTTTTCACAGACTAAACAGGTGAGCAAGCGAAGCGTCGCGAACGGTGCTGGCGGTAGCTCTAAAAAACTAACGAACTAACGGTCTAACGTACTAATCCGGGCGCGGACGCGGGTACAAAAAAAGTTTTTCAGAGGCGTTGTTCCTCCCCGCCAAAGTTTTATGCGTAAATTTGGTAACCGTTCTTTTCACTTTCATCCCGTCCCGCTACCGGCTTCATCCCCCCGGTCGATCAACCAACGCGTTCCATGTTCTCCCGATTTACCCTTTCTTTTGCGCTTATTATTTTTCTTTCTCTCTCCGTCCTGGCGCAATCGTATTGGGAAGGCCCGGTGGAATACCCCGAACTCAGTAAAAGAATCATCGACCTGCGTGGTCAGGACCAGAAGTTACGCGGTAAGTTCAACGCCCTGCTGATCAACGGCAAGCGCGGTACGAAGAAATTCGAGGCCGTTAGTGAAGAACTGATGGCCGCGGACCGGCGCAACACGGCCATGATGCGCCGGCTCATCGAAGACATCGGCTGGCCCACCTACGCCAAAGTCGGATCGCTGGCCGGCAACACCTCTTGGCTGATGGTGCAGCACGCCGACCGTTGGCCGCTGTTTCAGGAAGCCTGCCTGCCGCTGCTTAAGGCCGCCGTCGACGAAGGTCAGGCCGCCCCGGCGGATTACGCCAACCTGTTCGACCGCATCCGCGTTGCCAGGGGCGAAAAGCAACGCTACGGTACCCAGATCGGCACCGACGACGTGACCGGCCGCCGCTTCTTCTACCCCATCGAAGACGAGCACCTGGTGGTGGAACGACGCGCGGGAATCGACTACCTCGCCTCCATGCTGGAGATCGCCAAAAAGAACGGTTTTACCTATACCGTGCCGCCCGAGCAGGAAGCCGGGATGCGGGCCGAGGCCATCGAAGCCCGGTACCAGAAGAACATCAGCGTGGCCCGCGCCGCCATGGCCCGCGGCAGCTACAAGGAAGCCGCCGACGCTTTCGTAACGGCCAGCTACGCCTTCGGGTGGGTCACTACGGAAGACTTCGTCAACGCCGCCCGCGCCCTCTCCCGGTCGAAGCACAAAAAGGCCGGTCTCGGCACCTACTACCTCAGCAAGGCCGTCATGCGCGGCTACGAGGGCATGACCCAACTCGACGAAGACCCGGATTTCGCCTACCTCAAAACGCTGCCCGACGGGGGGTGGCCGGAGTTGATGGCGACGGTGGAGGGGTACGTTAGTATGATAGAGAAATAAGTAATGATAACGTGAGGTTCGCGGAAAAAGGTGAGTGTTTACGCCGTCTTGAAGAGTTTTTATAGAAGTTAGATCGTTAGAAATCAGAAAGACGGTGGCCTGCAATGTCGACTAAGCCCTAACGGTCTAACTTCTAACGATCTGGTTTTCAAGTATAAATCCGATCTCAGGAATGCGAACCTCACGTTAATGATAGTATGGTAGTAGTGATAGCATGATAGTAGCTGCCACGCCTCCAACGTGCGGCAGCTACTATCATACTACCACCCCCTCCGGCAAAAACGGGCGCGCGTCTCCCCCACCCTTGATGATCTCCCGTACGATGGTCGAGCTGATGTGGGAATAAGCCGGCTGGCTGATGAGGAAGACCGTTTCCAGCCCTTCCCCCACGATCTCGTTAAGCTGGGAGATGGTTTTCTCGTAGTCGAAATCGCTGGCGTTACGCAATCCCCGCAGCAGGTAACGGGCGTCGATCTTCGTGCAGAAGTGGGCGGTCAGCCCCTCGAAGCTGTCGACCGAGACTTTGGGCTCGTCGGCGAAAACGGTTTCGAGCCAGGCCAGGCGTTGTTCCAACGAATAGAGGTATTTTTTCTGGCTGTTGACGCCTACGGCTACGACGATCTTATCGAAGAGCGGCACGGCCCGGCGGACGAGCTCCACGTGGCCGGTGGTGATGGGATCGAAGGACCCGGGGAAGACGGCGATTTTCATGAATAAGGGGTAAGAGAGGAAAGGAATAAAGGTAGGGAACGCATTGGGTATAGCGTATCGGCTTGCGTCTCCTTCCCGAGGTCGATCCCGAGAATGCTGCTTTCCGGCTTTTTCACCCACGGAGTCTCACGGAGGACTACACGAAGTCTCTCAGCGCATAACGATGGATCGTTGGAGTAGCAGACCTTGTGATGGCCCCGCCTGTTTCCGCCTTACTCCCTTCCCCTTTACTACCTTGCGGGCATGCAGCAGCAACTCAACCAGCCCCGCACAATGAACGGCTGGGCCCTTTTCGACTGGGCCAACTCCGCCTTCGCCCTGGTGATCACGACGGCGATCTTTCCGCCGTATTTCGAGACGGTTATCGACAAGGAGTTCACCGTGGCGGGGATGGAGTTCAGCAACAGTTCATGGCTGGCTTTCACGATCAGCATCAGTTACCTGATCATCGCGGTGCTATCGCCCATCCTCTCCGGCATTGCGGACGCGGGCGGGCGGCGGAAGTTTTTCCTGCAGGTGTTCACGACGTTGGGCGGGCTGGCGTGCATCAGCCTCTATTTCTTTCAGGATATGTCCGACCTGTGGATGGGTACCATCGGTTTCGCCCTCGGGCTGATCGGTTTTGCGGGCGGGCTCGTGTTTTACAACAGCTTTTTGCCGGTCATTGCTACGCCGGATCGTTTCGATAAGCTGAGCGCGAAAGGCTTTGCGATGGGTTACGTGGGTTCGGTGTTGTTGCTGGTGCTGAATCTCGGCATGGTACTCCAGCCGGAACTCTTCGGCATTCCGAACGCGGGAATGGCTACGCGGCTGGCCTTCGTTACCGTCGGCATCTGGTGGCTGGCCTTCGGCTACGTCGCTTTCTCGCGGTTGCCCGACGATGAGCGCAAGCAAAGCGCGGGTATCGCGGACGTCAGCCGAAAGGGCTGGGAAGAGTTCAAGTCGGTTTGGCAACGGGTCAAAGCCTCGCCGCCTACGCTGCGCTTCCTCGGCGCTTTTTTCAGCTACTCCGCCGGCGTGCAAACGGTGATTTTCCTGGCCTCCTTGTTTGCGGCTAAGGAACTGGGTTTCGCAACCAGTGAACTGATTCAGGTTGTGCTTCTGCTACAGATCGTCGCCATCGGTGGTGCCTACCTGGCCGCGGCGGTGAGTAAAAGATACGGCAATAAAACGGCGATTTATTTTCAGTTGGTCATTTGGTTCCTGATTTGTCTGGCGGGCTATTTCGTGCAGGGCAAAAGCACTTTTTACGGTGTGGCGGCGGCCGTCGGCCTGGTGATGGGCGGCATCCAGAGCATGAGCCGGAGTACGTACGCCAAGCTGATCCCGACGCGGGAAGACGTGACGTCTTACTTCAGCTTCTACGATATACTGGAAAAGGTGGCCATCGTGGGAGGTACGCTGATCTTCGCGGTACTCGACCTGTTGACGGGTAGCATGCGGCTCAGCTTGCTGGCCTTATCGGTGTTCTTTGCGCTGGGGATGTTGATTTTATGGCGGTTTGAGTTGCCGGAGGAGGAAGAGGTTGGGTAGTCTTATTGACTTGTTGATTCCGTTCCGCATTTCGAGTTACACCTCCGAGGAGCTTTTCCTTTCCCGCGCTCCGCTTGGAAAAGGAAAAGACGCCTCGGAGGTATAACTCGAAATGCTAACGATGTCACGATGGGGTCAGGTTTGGGCGTGCTGATAGTTGAGGGGGAAGAAACTGGTATTACGCCTGAAGTCGAAAAGCCTGAAGTCTCCAGTCAAGTGGCGGCTTCATTCGGCACTGATAAATCTAAAGTTACCGAGCCGGCCGTTAGTGAGTCTGAAATCAAAAAACCTGAAGGCATAAACCAGGGCGCAGCCGAAGGTACAGCTAACTCATCTCCCAATCCGAATGCGCTCATTTCCAACGCCCGTATTTCAACCCGGGTCAGCTCTGACGGAATCACGCGCAACAAAGAGACTACCGGCACGGGCCCCTCCCTCCGTGATCACGAGACGTTTACAGTTTCAATAGACCAATACACCAACAGTCCAATAGCTCCAATAGACCAATACACCAATAGTCCAATAGCTCCAATAGACCAACACCCCAATAGTCCAATAGCTCCAATAGCTCCAATATACCAACACCCCAACCTCCCAACCAAAGGCGTAGACTGCCCCACCTTCAAGCCCCGTCACCAGCCCTGGAGCTTGGAAGCCGCTACGGCCTACAGCTTGCCCCACCGAACGGTGCTGGCCACCAGATCGGATGAGCTCGGGCAGCGCGACCGCAACCTGGCCGTCGAGCGGTCGCTGGAGGCCCTGACCGCCGAGGTGCTGGCCGGTTACGTGACGCCGTCGGGCTGGTCGCTGCGCGGTGGTTTGTCGCTCAACCGCATCGTCTCGGCCGCCGAGGCGAAGGTGGATTCGACGCGCACCATTACCGTAGAGGCGGTAACCGAGATCGTGATCGACGCGGCGGGCGACACCTCCTTCGTTTACGGCGAGGTGACGAGCGTTACCGACGTCGACCGCTACGTGCGCTACTACAACCGGCTAACGACGGTGGACGTGCCGCTGCTGCTGGGCAAGACGTTCAAAAAAGACCGCTGGCGGTTCCACGCAGAGGCCGGGCCGGTGTTCAATCTGCGCACCAGCGGAAGCGCCCGCTACCAACTACCGGACGGGGAGTTCAGTACGCGGGCGGACAACGCCGGGCTGTTCCGCAACCGCCTGACCGGCGTTGGCTGGCGGGGCAACGTTTCGGCGGCCTTCACGCTGCGGCGGGGGCTGAGCCTGAACCTCGGTCTCCACGCCGTGCGTCAGCCGCGCACCGGTTTCGAGACGGCCGGCGCGGCGACCCGTACCTACTACAACCTGACGGGCGTACGCCTCGGCATCACGAAACGCTGGTAGCGCGCGGCCGACCGTTCCGTAAATGCTTTGTCCCCGCCCAAACGAAACGGCGAAGAACACACGTTGATAGGTAGCGCGTCGAGGAGGTTTCCGGCGCGCCAACCCCGTCAACCGATTTCCCCATGCGCTTACTGCTCGTTCTTTCGTCTTGCCTATTCCTTTGCACCTGCGTCCTCGCCCAAAACAGCCCGCTCGATTACGGAGCCCCGAAGGCGGCGACCGCCAAACTCGGCGTCGACGACGCGGTGATGATCGACCAGATGATGTTCTACATCCCGGGCATCGGGTCGAGCTCGCGTGAAGATTTGCTGCGCCAAAACATCAAGAGTTACATGATGCCGATCCGGCAAGCCCCCAGCCCGCAAATGGAATGGGCTTACGCGCTGGCCGGTGCCGTCGAGTTTTACCAGAACCTCAACAACAACTACAAAGACAACCTGAGCCCCGACCTCGTCACGCTCAGCCTCGCCCAGCAAGGCTCGCGGCCGACGCTGGAAGACGGCCTGAAATTCCTGGTCCAACAGGGCACCGTCAGCGCCGCCATCGTGCCCTACGGCAGCCCGACGATTCCGACCTCCGTTTACTCCGTACCTAAATTCAAGATCACCAACTACCTCATGCTGTTCCGGCCCGAAACCCGGGGGCGCAACCGCGTTTTCGAGACGCGCAAGGCCCTTAGCCGCGGCAACCCCGTCATCGTCGAACTACTGACGGACGCCACTTTTACCGGCCTGGAAGCCAACAGCTATTCCGCGCAAACGCCGACCGAAAGCCACTACCTGACGGTAGTCGGTTATGACGGTGGCACGAACACTTTCGAGCTCCGCGGCCTCTTCGGTCGCCACTGGGCGGACGCGGGCTACGTGCAAATGAGCTATGATGACTTTGGACGGCTGGCGGTTAGGGGGATTGTGCTGACGCCTTAGGTTGGTCTATTGGTCTGTTGGTCTGTTGGTCTGTTGGGGCCGTCGTTGGAGGTGGGGCAGGCGTTGGAGGTGTTACAGGCGGGGCAGGTGTTGGAGGTGTTACAGCGGCAGCACTTTTGCGGGGTGAGCGTAGCGGGTGAGATAGGCACGCAGGCTGTCTTGAGCGGCGGGGCCGGAGAGGCGCTCATCGTAAATGAAAAGGTCAACGCCGGGCTGGAGGAGCCAGGGTAGTCGCGCCATCAACGCCTCCGCTGATTCACCGGGGGAGCCGGAGATGAGGACGCGGTAATCGGCGTCGGTCAGGGAATCGCGGTAGGCTTGCAGGGCGGGCGGCGACCAGCGGGTGGTGTCGGTCAGGAGCACGAGATTTTTGGTGGGGAGGTCGGCTACTACGTCAGATTTTTCGGGCGCGCACGCGGGTGCGAGGCAAAGTAGGAGGAGCAAGGAAGGGGGAAGAAAGCGTTGGAGCATGGTGGCTGGTTACGGGTCTTTGGTGGAATAACTTTCGTGGGTACGAGGAGTTTTTGCGGGGTAAACTCGTAGGCGCGAGAAGCTTTCGCGGGATGAATCCCGTGGCTACAGGAAGTCAATGTTACGCCGCAAGCCGGTGAACTTCGTCCGCTTCACCGCTGACTTTTGGAATACCCGCATGAACACTTCCTCCGTCATCTCCGTCCGCTCGCGGGGAGACATGGCCGGCAGGTCCGGGTGGGCGTCGAAGGCCGGCTCGTCGTGGGGCGTACTGAAGCGGTTCCAGGGGCAGACCTCCTGGCAGATGTCGCAGCCGAAGGCCCAGCCTTCCATCCGCCCGGCGAACTCTTCGGGGATGGCCTCGCGCAGTTCGATGGTCAGGTAGCTGATGCATTTGGAGCCGTCGACGAGGTAGCCTTGCGGGCTGATTGCCTCGGTCGGGCAGGCGTCGATGCAGGCGGTGCAGCTGCCGCAGTAGTCTTTGATCCGGCTGTCGGGCTGGAGGTCGAGGTCGGAGATGATCTCGGCCAGGAAGTAGTAGCTGCCGAGTTTGGGGTTGATGAGCAGGGTATTCTTACCGGTCCACCCCACCCCGGCGCGTTTGGCCCAGTCGCGCTCCAGCACCGGCGCGGAATCGACAAACACCCGCCCGTCGATCGGCGCGCCGACGAGGGCCTCGATCTCCCGCACCAGGTCGTAGAGCTTCTTGCGGATCACCTTGTGGTAGTCCTGCCCGTAGGCGTAGCGGCTGATCTTCGGCGCTTCCCGGCTCGGGCCGTCGTCTTCCGGAAAGTAGTTGTAGAGCAGGGAGATGACGGATTTAGCGCCGGGCACGAGTTTGGTGGGGTCGACGCGCTTGTCGAAGTGGTTTTCCATCCAGCTCATGGTGCCGTGCTTCCCCTGGTTGAGCCACTGCTCGAGGTGGCGTTCTTCCTCGGTCATGCGCTCGGCGCGGGCGATGCCGGTTTGGGCGAAGCCAGCGGCGGCGGCGAGGGATTTAATTTTTTGGGAGAGCATGAAAATTGATATGAAACGAACCCTTATTCCGTCAAAGGTATTTAGAAATACAATTACATGCCTACGAAATCAAAAAGACCTAAAAGCTAAAATTAGCCAAAAGCATTACATATCCAGGTATAAGTTCCTGACTTCTTGAAGTTATTAACAAATCGCTATCAAATACGGTTAGGCTTTGGTTACTGTCAAAGTTATTGAGGTTCCGTCCACGCAAGATGAAGGACCATGGACTGTCTTTTCCCCTTGGCGTGAATTCAAACTCTGCATTTAATGCAGAGAAAATTCTGGGTCCGAATAAGTCATTTTGCAAGAAAAAATCATAAGAAGAATTAAACTTAATAAAATCGACAACTTTAATAACCAAAGAAGGGCTTATAGATTTCAATGTAAAATTATTAGATATTCCACCGTTCTTGAGTTCCGTAAAACGGTATCGGGCATCAACGGAAATTTTTATTTTATCGGTCAAAGGTTGATCAATAGTTAACGACAAGTTCAAAGTTCTGTTATTATAGTCAATCACATCAGAGGCAGAGACGTTACTAACTTTATATTTCCGATCGTCATAACTGGCTTTAAATCGAAAATGCGACCGACTATCGGAGACATAATCAAAATAAAAATTGTTTGAAAGTCGCAGACTATTTTCACCCAACACGTAAAAATAGACATAGCCATCGTTTATATAGCTAGACACAATTTCATACGATTTAGGTGAGTAAGATCTTTCAAAAGTATTACTTAATCGGATATTGTTAAATGTATTATTATAACCATATGTAATTTTATTACGGTATTGGCTTAATAAAAAAGGACCTTGCACGCGGCCCGCACTAAATTTATTTAATCCTTGAAGACGATCGTATGGTAAGTGCCTGAAGAAATCAACGGATCCGATTTCCTTACTCGTCATGAAAACGAACCTGCCATAACTTCCGATATTTCTAGTAAAGCTGAAGTTGTACATCAGAGAATTTATCTTGTCTAGCTCAATATTATTGGCGTTGTTGATTACTTGTCTTAAAAACGAAATTTCTCCGCTTATAATAAATTTTTTATTAGGCGAAAATACTCCTTTCACTAGAGCTTTTTGTCCCGAGTTATTAAAAACAGATTTAACGGCATTCAATTCACTATTTCCTTGATGCTGAAAAAAATTCTTGAATAAACTAAAACCGGTAGAAAATTTAGAATCTTTTCCAATTTCTACCGAATGCAATAAAGTTCCTTTTAGTACCTGCTTTCTAACATCGTTTGTATTTTCCTTTGCACTTAGGACAGGAGGTCGAACTGATATCGTTTGCGTGAGCGACGTTGTGTCTTCTTTATAAATTTGTGCAAATGAAGCGCTTATGGACATGAGTTGTCTTTCTCTCATCTTCACTTCACCCCTAATTCGAGTATCTGTACTAAATGTTTTTTCATCACGGAATTCTTCAATTTTTTCCTGTCGAAGAAAGCCGTTCAGTGTATTAAAATTATTAGAGTTATTGAATTTTGTGATTTGGTCGATCGAAAGCTGTTGGCCAAGTCTTGGACTTATTTTAAAACTTGATCTATTCAAAATAAGCGCCCCCCTAGAATCGGTTGCGGAGCGAAATGTATTAATATCAGTATTGTTTAAAATAGTCTGTTGTTCCGTAATTACGTTGGTAGATTTGTCATCGACATATACATTAGTAAAATTAACAAAAGAGCTTTTTCTTGTTTTAAAGTTGGCATTAAGAGCTATGAGTTGTGCATTTCTCTCTACATAGTCGTTTCGGTCTACTACAAAATCGGGAAATCCATCAGCTATAAATAGTGACGTTCCATTATTATTCAAAATGTCATCTAATGCCCCTGAATATGCTAAATAATCTTCAGGAGAAAGTAACACCCCTGGAACATTCTTTGCTTGAGCGTATCCACTTAACTTGAACTTGCTTTTGATTGAGTACGCCGATCCAATTCCTTGGTGCGTATTCTTTGAACCAAGGCCAGCAGTTATACTACCGTTTATACTTTGACCGTCAGGATCACTCTTGATGTTCAATGCCACTTTTCCACTTTTTTGATTTCCTTTCCATCCGTCATCATAGTTATCTAATATCTGAATAGTCTTGATACTTTTACGTTGAATTGCCGTTAATGCGACTCCATGATTAAGAAACATTTCCTGATCGTCAATAAGAATTCTGTCTATTGACTTTCCATTATAAGTGATTCTGTTATCTTGATTTATCTCGAAGCCAGGAAGCGCGGCTAACACATCTTCTAAAGACTTTTCAGTATCGTCGAGATAAGAAGATAACAAAAAAGTTGTCGTATCACCACTAATTTTTACCCCATATTTCTTAGCTGTAACAACAACTGCTTCATGTTGGGCAGGTAGCAACTGAATCCTTCCTAAGATGAGCGAGTCATTTTTTGCATTAAACTTTCTCGACTGTTCAGCGTAACCGACATATGAGCAAACTATTTCATAAGCTTTATTTGAAGGCACTTTGAGAAAAAACCGGCCTGAAACATCAGTGAAAGTACCTTTAACTAACTTGCCTTCAGGACTGCTCAATAGACGTATAGTAGCGAACGAAATAATACTATCTTGCTCTGAAATTACAACTCCAGAAATAGTTGTTACTTGAGCACGACATATCACCGCCATCAGCAACATGGATGCTATGAGTATAATACGGGACATAAGCTAAGTACATAATATGAACGATTATTTACCCGTTGGACGACGAGCCGCTTTTTTCTTCTGGTAAATCTCTTCAAATTCTGAGATAGTGTAACTTCTTCCAGATAAGCTATTTTTTGCCGCTGTGGAAAATCCTTTAACATCTCCAACATAAGAAGGATCAATACCTGGTTTAATATCTTTAAGTTCGTACTTCCTCAAAGCATGCGTAGCCACAATTACCGCGCCGGGTAGGCCATGAAACACTCTTGGAAAAACTCTAAAAGGAACTTCTTCGGTATAAAATGCATCAATTACTTCACCATTTAATATACCCGTGGCTCTCTTGCAATAATAATTGTTAATTAGTGTGTCAGGGAGAGGAGAAATCTCCCAACAAATTTCTGGAAATTTATCTCGGATAGAAAATGGTTTTTTCAGGAGCGTATATTTCCCAGCAACAGTTTGATTGTTTGAATTTAATAGTAACCATTCAAGTTTTCTTACCTCATTAAATCTGACAGTAGTATTTCCATCACTTGAACTCTTCTG
>ENA-ORXT01000457-ORXT01000457.1-marine-metagenome-genome-assembly--contig:-NODE-457-length-65071-cov-28.460981_pt1 | contig 65071 bp, 58 predicted proteins | sample MGYA00237868_ERZ511482 | MGnify/ENA metagenome assembly ERZ511482 | reverse complement strand
AACATCCGACAACACGTCCACAACCAACCTCCTCCCAGCACCCCGGCAACAAAGACCACGGGTGCACAGCACACTTGGATCCCAGCCAATGCCAGCATCAAAGCCACACGGCACCCACACATGCATCAAGCACGGGCAGCGCCGCTATTCGAAATGAAGAGGCCGGACGTCCACTCCAGCAAAGGTGCCAACCCCAACGAACCGGGCGGCCAAGACATCCCCCACCTTAACGAACATGCGTTCGTTGTCAAGCAGAAATCCCCAGCGCCGTAGCGGTGAGGCGTGGCGCCAGCGCGATCACATTTCCCGGCGAGGTGGAGGTTGGATCAACCGCGCGGACAGCGCGTCACGGCTGTTGCGCGCACTGTTCACGGCGAGGCCGAGTCCGCAGACTGCGACAAACACGATGCACAGGGCCATTGGCATGGCGACAAAGACGATGCCGTCGCGCCCCTGAGGGGGAATTGGTTGACGCGCCACCTGCACGGTCCAGGCCGCACCTCCAACCATGACCGTCAGCAGGAGCACCTGAGCCCACCGCACGCCGCGAAGCAGAGCAGCGATGGCGAGCGAAAGCATGTACGGAGCGGCGCCGATGCAGGTGACAAAGACCACGCCGGCAACCTTGTCCACGGTGCTGTCCTGCTCGAAGCTGTATGTGTCTGCCTGTTGCCAGAACGCCACGGCAACCGCAACGGCGCACACAACGGCTGCGCATCGCGTTGCAAGCACCAGCCGGTTGGGCATGAACTCAGCTTCGACCGGACAGCCGTTTGGAGATCAGGTCCCGACGCTCCTGGAGTTCACGATACGTGAGCGCCTCGGTGGCCGGGTCCACACCGAAGTGGCCCTTCATCGACTCAAGATCCACATCGAGTTCGTCAACCTTCACGCCAACGTCAGCGGCAAGCTGGTTGCCGTGTTCTTTGAAGAACCACATGGCGATGGCCTTGATCTCGGCGAACAGGTCGAGATCGGGCGTGAGCGTGGCAATGGCGCCGTCGACGAACACCATGTTCTTCGCGAACAGCAGCAGCTCGCGCGGCATCTGTGCGCCGTAGGCAAGAAGCGCCCTGATCAGGTTGTTCAGCTCATCGACCATTTCTTCGCGCGACAGCGTGGTGGGGTCAATTGGGGGCCGGTCAAGGCCGAGGTCGACGATGACGGCCTGGATGTCGGTGTCGGGCGGCAGGGCGCCGAGGTCCCGGATGGCTTCGATCTGGCCAGTCACGTCGTTGCTGGTGGCCGACACGAGCAATTTGAGGAATGCCTTGCGGCGCGGCTCGGTGAGTCGGCCGACTATGCCGTAGTCCAGCAGTGCGGTGCGGCCATCGGGTTGGACGAACAGATTTCCACCGTGCAGGTCCCCGTGGAAGATGCCGTTGATCATGGCGCCCTCAAGGAACCCGATCATGCCGGTGCGCACAATCTCGTGCAGATCAATGCCGGCGTTCCTGATGTCCTCAACGTCCTCGAAGTTGAAGCCCGCCATCTTCTCCATAACGAGAACCCGTTCCGTGACGAGTTCGGGGTGGGGACGGGGGACCACATAGCCACGCTGATTCAGGTCGGCGAGCGAGCGAGCCACGTCCAGCATGTTTTCTGCTTCGAGACGAAAGTCCAACTCTTCGATGATCGACTGGGCGAACACTTCCACCAGTGCGGGTGGGTTGGTCAACGCAGCAACCGGAATGCGACCCACGAGGAACGGAGCCAACCAGGAAAGCGCGGCAAGGTCCGCGTGGACTCGCTGGCGAACTGTGGGACGCTGCACCTTCACCACGACTTCGATGGGTTCACCGTCGGTGCGAAGCTTCGCCAGGTGCACCTGGGCAATCGATGCAGCGGCGAGGGGATTCGGATCGAATGTGACGAAGACTTCGTGCAACGGTCGGCCGAAGTCTTCCTCGATGACCTGCTTTGCCTCAGCGAACGGCACAGGCGGCACCTGGTCGCGACACTTGCGGAACTCGTCCACCAGCTCGGGTGGGAAGAGCCCTTCACCGGAGGAGATGATCTGACCCAGCTTGATGAACGACGGGCCCAGCCGGATTGCGGAACCAACCAGCCGCCTCGAGATGTCGCGGCGTCGGGAGGATATGTCGCGTTTGCGGGTGAGGACCTTGGATGCGGCGACGGCAGTCCCGATGTCGGCTGCGATCCGAACGACACGGCCGCCGGGCGGCAGGGTGGACGGCTTCGTCAGCTTCGGGACGAGGGCGCGCACTTCGGAGCGTCGTTCGTTGAGACCGCGGAGCCAGGCGATCTCATCAAGCTTGATTTCCCATGGGCCGGCGTCTGAGAACGCGCCGAACGAGGTATCTCCCAGCAAAGCCTCTGGGCCGGGTTCGTCTTCGTCGGTGGTCTCAGTTTCGGTGATCTCAGGTTCGGTGGTCATGGGTGCCTGTCATCGGTGAGCTTGCGGGCTCACCGCAGCTGTTGTTATGTCAGCTGTCACTGACAGTGACGGCCTGAGCGAGCAACTGAGCCTGTTCCTGCTTGTGTACCGCGTTGCTTCCCGTTGCGGGACTTCCCGATTCCGGACGGCTGATGCGGCGGATCTTGTACGTATCGCCGTGAGGTTCATAGAGGTGACCCTTGGCGAAGTTCCACGCTCCCATGTTCTCCGGTTCTTCCTGAAGCCAAACGATCTCAGAAACATTCGGATAGTGACTGAGCACGTGGTCCAGAGCTTCGGTGGGCCACGGGTAGAGCTGTTCAACGCGAACCACAGCGACCGGAGCGTCAAGCTTGTCACGCTCTGCCATTGCCTCCACCGCGACCTTGCCACTGCACAGGACCACACGTTTGATGGCATTCGAGTCCGTTACATTCGGATCGTCGAGCAACTCGTGGAAGTGGCCGGTGATGAGGTCGTCGATGGGGGATTGCGCACTTCGGGCCCGCAGCTGAGACTTCGGGGTGAACAGGATGAGTGGCTTGCGCACCTCGCGGTGCATCTGGCGCCGCAGCACATGGAACAGCTGTGCTGCATTCGATGCATTGACAACCTGGATGTTGTCTTCGGCGGCCAGAAGAAGGAAACGTTCGATTCGAGCCGAAGAGTGCTCCGGGCCCTGACCTTCCATGCCATGGGGCAGCATCATGACCAGACCTGAGTGCTGGTCCCACTTGTCTTCAGCGGCCACGATGAACTGGTCGATGATGATCTGGGCCCCGTTCATAAAGTCGCCGAACTGCGCCTCCCATATGACCAGGGCCTCGGGGTTTTCCACGGAGTAGCCGTACTCGAAACCGAGGCATGCGTACTCCGACAGAAGCGAGTCGTAGATCCAAAGGTGGGTGCCGGGACGGGCGAGTTGCGCAAGCGGTTGGTACTTGTTGCCGGTGATGTGATCCACGAGTGTGGAGTGGCGATGCGAGAATGTGCCACGGGAACTGTCCTGACCCGTCAGGCGCACCGACGTGTTCTCGTCGAGCAGTGAACCAAACGCCATTGCCTCGGCGAGCGCCCAGTCGACCCTGCCAGATTCAAACAGCTCGGCACGTCGCTCGAATTGACGTGACAGCTTCGGGTGCGGTGAGAAACCGGTTGGGATGGAGACGAGCGCTTCGTAGATCCTGTCGACCACTTCGCGGGACACGGCGGTATGCGCGGGAGGCAGCACGCCAACCGGACCAGCGGGCGCTGCGGCCATATATTCCTCGGCGGGAACCGCGCCGCGTGTGGTGTCGAGCGAAGCCTGGAGCCGGTTGTCGAAGTCCGACATTGCGGCTTCGGCTTCGTCGCGTGTGATGTCGCCACGGCGAGCGAGGGTCTGCACGTAGCGGGTGCGAGTGGACGGCAGTTCGTCGATGCGCTGATACATGAGCGGCTGGGTGTAGCTCGGATCGTCGCCCTCGTTGTGGCCCTGACGGCGGTAGCACCACAAGTCGATGACAACGTCTTTGTTGAACTTCTGGCGGTAGGCGAACGCAAGATGCGCAACGCGTGCACAGGCCTCAGGGTCGTCTCCGTTCACATGGAAGATGGGCGCCTGCACCATCCGTGCAACGTCGGTGGGATAGATGGTGGAGCGAGCCTGCTCTGGGACGGTGGTGAAGCCCACCTGGTTGTTGATCACGAGATGTACGGTTCCGCCGAGGCGGTAGCCCTTGATCTCGGACAGGCTGAGCGACTCAGCAACCACGCCCTGGCCGGCGAACGCGGCGTCGCCATGAATGAGGAGCGGCAACACCGGATAGTCGCCGGGCGGTTCGATGCTGTCCATTCGCGCTCGGGCGATACCGCCCACAACGGGGTTGATCGCTTCGAGGTGGGAAGGATTGGCAGCCAGGGTCAGCGGGATGCTGTTGCCGGCGGGCGACAGGTACGTACCGTCCATGCCGAGGTGATACTTCACGTCACCGGAGCCCTGAATGGCGTCCTTGTCAACGCCAACTTCGAATTCTTCGAACAGCTGGTCATAGGACTTGCCGACAATGTTGACCAGCACGTTGAGACGGCCCCGGTGGGCCATCCCGATCACGGCGGACTGCATGCTTGCGTCAGCGGCGTCGGAAAGAATGGCGTCGAGGATGGGTATGGCCGACTCGGCGCCCTGGATGCCGAATCGCTTCTGGCCCGGGTACTTTTTGTCCAGGAAGCTCTCAAGCGCCTCGGCTGCATTGAGGCGCCCGAGAATGTGGAGCTTCTCGCTCATCTCGGGTTCCAGCTCCACGCCTTCCACCTGCTGTTGGATCCAACGCTTCTCTTCGAGGTTCTGGATGTGCATGTAGTCGATGCCCACGGTGCGGGTGTAGGCGTCTTGCAAAATGTCGAGGATCTGGCGGAGCGGCATGCGCTCGGTGCGTCCCTGGGGCGCTTCGATACCAGTGAGGCCGGGAACGAGGAACTCCCGGTCGAGGTCCCAGATTGTCAGGCCGTAGGTGTGCGGGTCGAGTTCGTTGTAGGACTGCAGTTCTTTCAGGCCGAGCGGGTCGATGTCAGCGATGAGGTGACCACGAACGCGGTGCATGTTGACCAGCGTGTGCACCTGCATCTGCTTTTCGAGCATTGCCTGTTCGTGATTGACCGGCATCACGTCACGACGGAACTCTGCAGCGTCATAGGGAACCGACAGGTCGCGGAACAGGGACTCGTAGAACTCGTCCTGACCGATGAGCAGCTCGTGCATCTTCTTCAGGAACAGGCCCGATTCAGCACCTTGAATTATCCGGTGATCGTAGGTGGACGACAAAGTCACAACCTTGGACACGCCAAGCTCGGCGATCTTGCGCGGGTCGGCAGCCTGAAACTCGGTGGGGAAGTTGATGGAGCCGACACCAACGATGAGACCCTGGCCGGGCATGAGACGGGGCACGGACTGGAGCGTGCCGATTCCGCCCGGATTTGTGATGGACATCGTGGTGCCCTGAAAATCATCCAGGGTGAGTTTGTTCTTGCGAGCCCTGGCAATGATTTCGTTGTAGACGTCGACGAAGGTGCCGAAGGTCATGTTGCCGGCATCGGTGATGGACGGGACCATCAGCGTGCGGGAACCATCAGACTTCTCGAGGTCAACCGCGATGCCCAGGCCGAGTTGCTCGTGGTTGATGACGCGCGGCTTGCCCTCATCGTCTTCGAAGTAGGTCGAGTTCATGACAGGCACATGATCGAACACGGCTCGCACGGCGGCCCACGCGATGATGTGCGTGTAACTGACTTTCGGCAGGCGGTTGCGGGTGAGGTAGCGGTTGATGATGGACCGGTTGACTTCCAGCAGCTTGGCCGGGACTTCGCGATAGCTGGTTGCTGTCGGGACTTCGAGACTGGCTTCCATGTTGGCGACGATGCGAGCAGCCGCGCCACGGATGGGTCGACCCTTCGGCTCTTCGTCAGACACCGGCACTGCAGCCGGGGGGGCAGCGGCAGCACTGGCGCCGTTTGTTCCGGGCTCTTTGTCCGGAATGGGAGCGTGCTGGGGAGCGGCTGGCACGCTCACGAGCGGTGCTCCCATTCGGGGAGCGGGCTCGGCGGGCGCTTCCGGAGCAGAATCTCCCATGACTTTGGCCAGCTCATCTGCGGCGCTGGCCGAATACTGATGGTTGCCGTTCGAGGATACCACTGGGGTTGCGTCGGACCCGGTTGGAGCGACGGTTGCCGTTGCCGTTGCCGCAGATGCTGCCACGACGGGGCCGGCGAAGTAGTCGCGCCACTCTTGTGAAACAGAGTTCGGATCAGCAGCGTGTTGCGCACGCATCTCTTCAACGAGCCAACTGTTGGAACCGAGAGCGTCTTCGGCGCTGGTGGTGTTTTCCATAGTGAAAGTGTACGAGCCGAGCCTGTCGCCCCCTCGGGCGATCCATCCCACCGATGGGGTTTCCGCATGAGAGGACTCGGCTTGGTATGGTCCGCACCACCATGCGCATTGCCACTTGGAACGTCAACTCGCTCAACGCCCGTATGCCCCGTGTGGAAGCGTGGCTCCAATCTGTGGCTCCTGATGTGTTGTGCATGCAGGAAACCAAGCTGTCCGATGAGGCTTTCAACGACACCGACGGCCCCTATGAGGTCTTCAGTTCAATGGGCTATGAGTCCTTCCATCATGGTCAGGGTCAGTGGAACGGCGTAGCCATTCTGAGCAGGGTCGGGCTCGAAAATCCGGTGGCAGGATTCGATGATGGTGAAGAGCCAGACCCTGACGCTCGACTCTGCTGGGCAACGTGTGCCGGTGTCCGGGTTGGTTCTGTCTATGTGCCCAATGGCCGAGCCGTGGACGACGATCACTACCAGTACAAGCTTGGTTGGCTTGAACGTCTCCGGGTGCTGCTCGATGCGAACGAATCTTCTGACTCCGACGTCGTGATCCTGGGTGATTGGAACATCGCACCGGAAGACCGGGATGTTTGGGACATCAAGAAGTTCGCTGGTGCCACCCACGTCACGACGGCTGAACGCGATGCGCTTGACGCTCTCAAGGACTGGGGCCTTACGGATGTGTTCCGTGAGCGCTACCCCGACGACGATGTGCTGTACACGTTCTGGGACTACACCGCAGGTCGATTCCACAAGCGCGAGGGCATCCGCATTGACTTCCCGCTCGCCACGGCATCGCTGGCCGGGCGCGTTGAGTACACCGTTGTGGACCGCAATGCCCGCAAAGGCACAAAACCGAGCGATCACGCACCACTCGTTGTCGGGTTCGGGCCGGCTTGACCATGCCCGGGGCTTTCGCCCTCGCTGAAGCGGCTTCCGATGCAGAGGGCGTCAGCACCCTCGTTGCTGTTGCCATTGTCGCTGGTCTCGGTGTTGGTGGTCAGTGGCTGGGCGCCAGGCTTGGTGTCCCGAGCATTCTGATTCTTCTTGCGACCGGCATCCTGTCGGGGCCGGTGCTGGGGTGGGTTGACCCGGATCTGCTGCTTGGTGACCTGCTGTTCCCGGCCGTGTCGTTGGGTGTGGGGGTGCTGCTGTTCGACGGCGGTCTCGCGTTGCGGCGAGAGGAAGTGCAAGAGGTGGGTCCCGCGCTGTTGCGCCTGGTCACCATCGGTGCGCTCGTCACCTGGGTGGTGGCCACAGCGACCATCTGGTACCTGTTTGACCTCGACCGGCTTCTGTATGCGGCGCTCATCGGAGCGGTGCTCGTGGTTTCGGGACCCACTGTTGTTATGCCGCTGCTGCGGCAGGTGAATGTCCGGCCCAACTCGGCGTCGCTGCTGAAGTGGGAAGGCATACTGATTGACCCCATCGGCGCGCTCCTTGCTGTCGTGGTGCTCGAAGCCGTGTTGGGGGCCGGAAGCGCCGGTGAGATCTCGCTGCGTATCTTTTTGACGCTCGGCATCGGCGGCCTGATCGGTTGGGCTGGACAGTGGTTACTCAGCGAAGCGTTGCACCGCCACTGGGTGCCGGACCGTCTGCACAACGCCGTGGTGTTCATGGCCGTTGTCGTGGTCTTTGTCATCGCGAATGAAGTGCAGTCCGAAGGCGGGCTCATGGCAACGACCGTGATGGGTGTGACGATGGCCAATCAGCGGCGCACTCCCGTCGGCCACATTGTGCAGTTCCAGGAAGACATCGGCGTGCTGGTTCTCGGGGCGCTCTTCATCCTTCTCGGTGCCCGAGTTGACATCGATGCGGTCATCGAGTTCCTGCCCCGTTCTCTCATCCTGCTTGGCGTACTGGTGTTCGTTGCCAGGCCATTGGCCGTGTGGGCATCCACTGTTGGCTCCTCGGTTCCTACTCAGGACCGATTGTTCGTGTCCTCGATGATGCCGCGCGGGATTGTCGCCGCCGCTGTTGCGTCGCTCTTCGCGCTCGAGCTGGAAGATCATGGCGAAGAGCTTGTTCAGCTGGTGCCGGTTGTCTTCACCATCATCATTGGGTCTGTGGTTGTCTATGGCCTTCTGGCGGGCACGATGGCCCGGGTGGCCAGAGTCGCTCGGGCTCGCGCCACCGGAGTTGCGCTCGTTGGTGGGGCTGACTGGGTGTTGGACCTGGCCGAGAAGTTGGGTGCCATGGACGTTCCCGTCCTCGTTGTCACGTCCGACGATGACGAGGTCTTCGAAGCCATCTCACGCGGGCTGCTCGTCTACGCCGGACGTTTGGAGAGCGACGATCTCGTGGTTGCGGTTGAAGGCGTTGGTGTGGAAACCGCTATTGCGATCTCCGAGAGCGACGACCGCAACGACCTGGCCCTGCTCCGCTTTGTGGAAATTGTGGGTCGGGCCAACATGTTTGTTCTGCCGGCCGAAGATCACCACGAGATGGTTGTGACCGAACAGAATGCCGCGGGTCGTCGACCGTTCGGTCCCGAGGTCACTCGTCAGACCATTCGCGACGAACTCAAGGCTGGTTCGTCCATCCGAAGAGTTGTGCACAACCCAAACAGGTTCAAGCGCTGGCTTCCGCTGCTCATCGTGGACTCGGAAGGTTCTGCCCGAGTTGTCACCGACGACGTGGAACTCATGGCAGGGGAGACCGCCCTCGGGTTTGTGCTTGCAGATACGAGCCAGACCGTTTGACAGCGTCGCGCTGATACCGCCACTCACCTGCGGCACGGGGTTCACAGGTTCTCGGCGACGATGGAGAGCACCTCGTCTGCGTACTTGTCGATCTTCGCGGGACCCACGCCGGGCACTTCAAGAAGTTCCGTCTCGGTCTCGGGTAGCTGCTCAGCGATGGCGGCGAGCGTGCGGTTGTTGAACACGACGTAGGCGGGCACGCCGCCAGCCTTTGCTGTATCGCGGCGCCACTCGGTGAGGGCGTCATAGACCGGGTCGTCCACCGGCACGCTCAGCTTTGCCCGCACACCGGCGAGCTGGGTCTGCTTGGACTTCTTGGTGGCGGTTTCCTTTGGAGCGCCGTCCGGGTCGATGGCGTCGAGATACGGCGAGCGGGAGCGCTTGCCGGTGCGTTCGCCGAACTGGCGCTCCATGGCCCAGGTGAGATGCAGCTGGCGCTTCGCCCGGGTGAGCGCCACATGGAGCAGACGACGCTCTTCGGCCAGTGCGATGGGGTCATCGTTGGCATGGCTGATGGGGACGTACCCGCGTTCAAGCCCGGCGACATGCACGGTCTGCCACTCGAGCCCCTTCGCAGCGTGGAAGGTCATGATGTCAACACCATCACGTTGGGCTTCGAATCCGTCATTGCGGTTCTGTGCTTCGAGCATCATCACGAACGCTTCAGAGGATCCATCCGGATCGGCCTCGGCATGGTCGGCCACAAGCCGAACCAGCGCGTCGCGGTTGGCCTGACGATCCTGATCAGCGCGGGACGCGTCGGGCCCGGGGTTCAGCTCGGCAACCTCGGCCCGCAGGTCAGACAGCGCATCGCGGATGGGAGCGGTTCCGCTGCGGAGGATGTTCAGCAGCTGACGCACCTCAGGCTGGGCGGTGAGGGCCGCACCGCCTTTGAGCCGGTATGGGATGTCCACGGTCTGCAGGGCGGCCGCGATGACCGCGGTCTGTGCGTTCGTGCGAGTGAGTACGGCCTGCTGGGACCATGCGTGACCGGGTGGACGCCCGTCGCGAATGGTTCGGGCGATGGCAGCCGCTTCGGCCTTGTCGTCGGCGAAGCCGCGCACGGTGGGCATGGCGCCATCAGGACGGTGGGCGGTTGGGGGAGCAAGCGCCCGGGCGTTGCTGGGCAGAACAATGTGGCCTGTCTCCACAATCTGTGGGGTGGATCGGTAGTTGTGTCCGAGCTTGATGATTTCCGCACCCGGGTTGCGGTCTTCAAACCAGAGAAGATGGCTGGCGTCAGCACCGTTCCACGCATAGATGGACTGGTTGGGGTCACCCACCACGCAAAGGTCTGGGCTGTCACCCATCCAGGCCCGCAGGAGCCGGTGCTGCAGCGGGTTGATGTCCTGGAATTCGTCGACGAACAGGTGGCGATGCCGCCACCGCATTGCAGCCGCGTAGTCCTCGTCGGCGGCGATATCTCGGGCGGCCAACATCAGGAGATCATCGAAGTCCACCACCCGGGCCTGCAGCTTGGCCTCCCGGTACGACTCGATGAGCGCAATCATCTGACCCATGGGGAGCGGTGGCGTGCGCCCGGCTTTCTCCGCGGCGGCCTGATAGTCAGCGGCGCCAAGGTCGCGAGCCTGGGTCCACTCCAACTCCGCGGTGCAGTCAAGCGGGAGCGACGGGTTGCCTCGCGGAAGCAACCGAGCCACAAAGCCGATCTTTCGATCCAGGAGGGTTGGCGGACGGATGCCGCGCTCTTCCCACCGGTTTCGAAGCTGGGCCCACGCCAGCGAGTGGAACGTGCCAGCTGTGGTGCTGTCGCGAAGACCGAGCGCGCGCAGGCGTTCGCGCAGCTCAGCCGCTGCCTTGCGGGTGAACGTGACGGCAAGGACATGGCGGGCGTCGATTTGTCCGGTGGCGCTGCGCCATGCGATGCGCCGAGTGAGCACTCTGGTCTTGCCGCTGCCTGCGCCGGCAAGGATGGCAAGGGGCGCCGCATCAGACGTCACCGCGGCGCGTTGGGTTGCGTCCAGATTCTCCAACAGGACGTCGGCTTCTGGCGGGGGAGTGAGAGGCTCAGTCACGTTCACCGACACTACCGACGCAGTGTGACAGGGCCGGGGATCGCCCGGATTGGCCAATGGCAGGACGTCGTTGAAACGGCTCATGTCGCTGCCGCTTTGGCCGAACAGACTGCATGGCAGAGGAAATGGGGCGTGACGGCGAACAGCATGCGATGCGGTCGCTGCTGTTCGAGCATGTTGACGACCTCCTACTCATTGCGAATCGCGAAGGCGTCGTGCTTGACGTCAACGCAAGCGCTGCTGAGCTGCTTGGCTATGCCAGCGCATGCGATCTTCTCGGTCGGCAGCTTCTGGAGCTCTTTCCCGGCTCATGTCTGACGAATCCGTCCTGGACCACACAACTTGGTGAAGGTGTTGATCGCGCTGAGAAGATTTTCGCGGAGGTTGAACGGGGGGACGGAGCTGACATCTTCCTTGACGCCAAGATCGTTTGGTCGGCCCTGGCCGGTCGAATCTTTGTACTCGCTCACGATGTGAGCGAACAGATTCGCGAAGCGACGGCCTTGAGCCTGGAGGTTGCTTCGCTGACACAGATGGCGTTCACCGATGTACTCACCGGGTTGCCGAACCGGCTTGCCTATGAGCAAAAGCTTGGAGCCCGATCTCCCGGAGAGATGGGTGGCTGGGTCGTGTTCTTCGACGTCGATGACTTCAAGGGCATTAATGAGAGGTTCGGACACCCCGGTGGCGACATGTTTCTTGCCGAGGTGGGAGCTCGAATCCGTGCGAGCACTGGTCCCAGTGAGTTCGCGGCTCGTATCGGCGGTGATGAGTTTGTTGTGATGTTTTCCCAACCGATGAATGAGAACACGCTCCGAGGACGAGTCAGCTTTCTCCTGGGCCGGCTGCGACCCTTCTATGAACTTGGTCAGGAAATGTACAGAGGTAGATTCTCGGCAGGCGCGAGCTTCTGTCCGGATTGGATGGAAACCGCCGAATGGGTCAGCCGAGCTGACCAGGCCCTGTACGCCGCGAAGGCCCAGGAAGGTTCCAACTGCAAAGTTGCAGAGGCGAATGATGAGTTCGAAGAACTTGAGGCTGCTGAGTAAACCCTCAGACCCGCTCGACGCCGACTCCACCCGTGTGCAGAAAGTGCTTCGATATCGGCTCGAGGCACTCGTCAATCTCGTCACCAAGGCCTGCAGATCATCAGCGGTCAAGTGACCGGCGAGCCAGATGGAACGCTTCGCTGCGCAGGGATTCCGAGTGGTGGCAATGAACGTGCGCAACTGTGCGGGCAGCTCGACGCGCAACAGGAGAAGCCCCAGGAGACCTACGCCGCGCTGGACGCGTTCATCTCCTCGTTTCCCAATCCCGGTCTTCCCAATCCCGGGCTTCCCAATCCCAGGCTTCCCAATCCCGGGCTTCCCGCCCCCGGGAACGCTGCGCAGTAGGGTCTGGCGTCATGGCTTCTGATCTGGTTGATCCGCACATTCATCTCTTCAATCTGAAGGGCACGCCGCGCCCGATGCAGCCGCTGGGGAAGATGTTTGGTTGGAACGACAAGCTGTTGCGCGCCGCAGCGACGAAGCTCATGCCTGCCGACACCATCGCCTACTTCGGGAAAGAGACGAAGCTCCTTGGCGATTACATGCCATCGCACTATCGAAGCGATTCCACTTCGTCTGGAATTGGGCGCTACGTCCATATTCAGGCCGGATGGTCAGAGAAGACGCCGATGGATCCGGTGGGGGAGACTGCGTGGCTCGAAGGCCTTGAAGATGGACCGGCCGGCATCGTTGCCCACGCAGATCTGAGTATGGGTTCCGGCGTGGCCAGAGTGCTCAAGGCGCACAGGGAAGCGAGCTCCAGAGTGCGCGGCATCCGCCACATGCTCTCGTGGCACCCCAACAAGATGGTGATGGACTTTGCGCATGAACCCGAGCTGAGCCGCACGAGCGCATTCCGGGAAGGTTTTGATCAGCTGGCCGAGCATGGCCTTTCCTATGACGCATGGTGTTACAGCGAACAGCTGCCGGAGGTGGCCGAGTTGGCGGCCTCGAACCCGGACGTGCCAGTCGTTCTGTGCCACGTAGGTACGCCCATTGGCTGGGGAGGCGAATTCCATGGCATCGGCGCGTCGCGACAGGCGCGAAACCGTATCGATCGCGAATGGCGCGACAACATCGAAGAAGTGGCAGCGCAGTCACACGTGCACTGCAAGCTGTCAGGTCTGCTCATGCCCGTCGTTGGGTTCGGATACGACCGTCATCCAATGAAGCCGAATGTCATCGAACTTGTTGACCGACTCTCGCCGCTGGTTGAGCATTGCATTGCAGCGTTCGGTCCAGAGCGGTGCATGTTTGCCTCGAACTTCCCGGTGGATCAGATCTCGGCGCCCTATGACACGGTGCACGACGCGATGGCGCAGATCATGACCAGACACGGCGAGGCTGCCAAACACCAAATGCTCGCCGGTACTGCCGCCAGCTTCTACCGAATCTGACTCTGGCATTCTGATGAGTCTGGCATTCAGATGACTCTGGCATTCTGATGGTTGAAGTGACGCGATGGTTGACGTGAGTATGCAACGCTTCGAGGAGTTGGTTTCCGAAGCGCTGGACCGCATGCCCGAGAACCTGATGGCTCGCCTCGACAACGTGATTTTCCTGGTGGAGGAAGAGGGCGAACATCCTGACGTTCTCGGTCTGTACGACGGGATTCCAATCACCGAGCGTGAGGCCTATGGCGCCATGGTGATGCCGGACCAGGTGTTCCTTTACCGCCGGGCCCTGTGCGCCATGTGCGAGACCGAGGAGGAGCTCATCGCTGAGGTTCGAGTCACGGTCATCCACGAGATTGCCCACTACTTCGGTATCGATGACGACCGGCTACACGAACTCGGATGGGACTGACGGACCTCCGTTCCGGTCGAAGAGCCGATGTTCGCGAAACTCGTCGCAGACGATCTGAGCATCTGGCACAGTGGATGAATGGCACAGGACACGAACCACACCGCACGCACTCGTTTCCCGGATATTCATCCGGCTTCCTGGGAACACCCGACGGATCGCGCCGCGCTTGGCGCCCTCCAGAAGATCCCCGGGTTTGACCAACTTCTGCGCAAGGTGATCGGCACGTTTGGCGAGAAGAACATCCGCATGCTCTTCCAGGCCAACGCCGTCAAAGTGGGTCCGGATCAGTATCCGGAGATTCACGAACAACTCAAGCGGGTTTGCGACGTCATGGATACCGACGTGCCGCCGCTTTATATCTCTCAGGGGCCCATTGCCAACGCTGGTGCTGTCGGTGTGGACAACCCGTTCATCGTTCTGAACTCGTCGCTCATCGAACTGGCAACGCCGGCCGAGCTCGAAGCTGTCATCGGGCACGAGGTTGGTCACATCATGAGTGATCACTCGCTCTACCGCACGATGCTGTTCATTCTTCTGAACCTTGCCGGCATGCGTTCGCCGCTGATTACGATGGGCATGCGGCCAATCATCTTCGCTCTCCTCGAATGGTCCCGCAAGGCCGAGATTTCCTGCGATCGCGCCGGCCTTCTCGCAGGTCAGGACGTGGACGCATCCCTTGGCGTGCTCGGCATGTTGGCTGGCGGAGTCCGCGGCGAGGACCACAACCTGAACCTCGAGTCCTTCATCGAGCAATCCGATGAATACCGCAACGCCGAGGGCCTGGCCTCGTACTACAAGTTCATGTCCATGCTTGGCCAGACTCACCCGTTTGCTGTGGTGCGCGTTGCCGAGCTTCGGGACTGGATTGAGTCTGGCGACTACCACAGGATCATGGCGGGGGATTACCGCAAGCGATCTGACCCGGACGACTACACGCAGGACGCCGCAACCGCCGCGGCCGGGTTCGGTCGCACTGCAGTGAAGGTGCTTGAGGACACGGAGCGCTACGTGAACCGGACCATGGGCAGGTTCATCGATGCCGTGCAGGAAGCCTTTGACGACGACGGCAACGGCACCTCGGCGGGTGATGCCGACGGAGACGGTGCAGCGGGTGCTGCAGGTGATGCCGGATCGAATGGCCCATCAGGCAGGAAGGACGTCCCTGACGATGACGATCCGCTCGATGGCTACATGGACGACTGGCCCATGCGGGAATAGATGCTGCGCGAGTAGACGCATGAAGACTCCGACAATCGTGCTGTGTCCAATCGTGGCCCGCTGCATGGCGAACGTCTGCGTCTGAGCTAGAAAGAACGGATGCCTCACGCTGCCGTTGGAGATATCGAGTTGTACTACGAGACCTTCGGGGAGGCCACTGACGTCCCAATTCTGCTCATCAACGGGCTGGGTTCGCAGTCAATTCGATGGCTTGATCTGTTCTGCGAAGGTCTGGCCGACCGATTCTTTCATGTCATTCGATTCGACAATCGAGATGTTGGCCTGTCGTCGCGCATCGACGGTCCGAGTGATCTGCAGGCGTGCATCGCCGCACTCACATCGGGCGGTACGCCCGACCTGGCCTACACACTGTCTGACATGGCGGCGGACGCCGCCGGCCTGCTGGACGTCCTCGGCATTGAAGCTGCGCACGTGGTTGGGATGTCCATGGGCGGCATGATCGCCCAGCACGTGGCCATCGAACATCCCAGCAAGGTCCTGAGCCTGACGTCCATCATGAGCTCCACGGGCAATCGCCAGGTTGGTCAGCCAAGTGAGGAAGCGCGTCAGGGCCTGTTCGGCCCCGGACCGGACCCGGACGACCGCGACGCCTGCATTGCCCACGATGTGAAGATCGGCAAGATCTGGTCCAGCCCTGACTACTGGAATGAGGAGGCCATGACCGAACTGGCTGCGGCGCAGTATGACCGTGGCGGTGCGGACAAGACGGGCGTCGCTCGTCAGTCCTGCGCCACGGTTGCCCAGATCGATCGCGACGAACTCCTTCAGCAGTTGGACGTGCCGGCGTTGGTCATACACGGTGCGCTGGACACACTCGTCAACGTTGATGGTGGAGAGCACACCGCCGAGATGATTCCCAATGCGGAGCTCCTGATCATCGAGAACATGTCACACGACTGGCCGCCAGAACTGTTTGGACCCATCACCGAGGCCATCACCCAGCGAGCCATCTCTGTCTGAGGTTTCGCGTTCGCGTTCTCCCGCTCGTGCGATGATGTGCGGGCCCAACTGCACCGGCAGTGGACGTCGAATGCGTCAGATTTGGGCGCACAATCAGAATCAGGTGCAAAGGAGCACAGTCACATGGGGCCACTTGAAGGCATCAAGGTAGTGGAAATAGCCGGTATCGGGCCGGGCCCGTTCGCGTCGATGATGTTGGCAGACATGGGGGCCGAAGTCATCCGTGTCGATCGGGCTGGGAGTGCTGCGTCTCGGGGCCTGCCCGAAGGGCCGAACACCGATGCCTCGAATCGCGGCCGCAAGTCCATCGCCGTTGATCTCAAGAACCCCGAAGGGGTGGAGACTGTGCTGCGTCTGGTTGAGCAGGCCGATGCGCTGATCGAAGGATTCCGCCCCGGCGTGGCCGAGCGGCTCGGCATTGGACCCGAGGAGTGCATGGCGCGGAATCCGAAGCTTGTGTATGGCCGCATGACCGGCTGGGGTCAGGACGGGCCGATGGCGCCCCGCGCCGGGCACGACATCAACTACATCGCACTCTCGGGTGTGTTGAGTGCCATGAGTCGACAGGGCGAAAAGCCGATGCCGCCTCTCAATCTTGTTGGCGACTTCGGCGGCGGCGGCATGCTCATCGCCTTCGGCATCCTCTGTGGTGTGCTGAGTGCAGAGCGCACCGGAGCCGGCCAGGTGGTCGATGCAGCCATGGTCGATGGAGCAGCACTGTTGGCCACCATGGTTTTCTCCATGCGTGGCATGGGCATGTGGCACGACGAGCCCGGCACGAACATGCTCGACACCGGAGCTCCGTTCTATGACACCTACGAGTGCGCAGACGGACGCTACATATCCATTGGCTCCATCGAGCCCCAGTTCTTCGCCGAGCTGATGGAGCACACTGAGCTTGGTGGCATGGAGCTGCCCCACCAGATGGACCGGTCGAAGTGGCCGGAGATGAAAGCCCTCTACGCCGACGTGTTCCTGAAGAAGACACGTGACGAGTGGACCACCATCATGGATGGCACCGATATTTGCTTCGCTCCTGTGCTCACCATGGACGAGGCGCCATCGCATCCGCACAACGCGGCGCGCAACACGTTCGTCAACGTCGCGGGAATCACCCAGCCCGCTCCGGCCCCGCGCTTCTCAGGTACACCCACCGCGACGCCTGCACCCGCTGCGCATGCGGGCGAACACACCAATGAGGTTCTCGCCGCCTGGGGGTTCTCGTCAGAGGACATTACGGGCCTGGCCGCAAGCAACGCGATCGTGCAAGCCGCCCCCAAAGAAGCCTGAGGTCGTGGCACGGAAAATCGTGACGCTGGATCCGCACAACAAGAGAGGTTGATCGCCCTTGTCCGCGTTACACACCGGCCTTTCCTGGCCGTTGATCATCGTCAACGGGCTGGTTGGTTTGTGGGCGCTTGGCGCTCACAGACAGGAGGCGTTGCGGGGCCGAGCGTTGTGGGCGGCCACCGCTGTGGCTCAGGCACTGCTGTTCGTTCACGCGATGATTGGCGGAATTCTGGTCGCCACCGACTCGGCCGGGCGTGAGGTGGGCGGCGAGCACATGTTCTATGGTTTTCTCACCCTGACCGGCATCGTCATCCTCTACGGCTACCGTCGCCAACTCGGAGAGTGGATGTATTTGCTTTATGGGTTCGGTGGACTGTTTGTCATGGGGCTCGCCATTCGCGCGCATTACCTCTCCGGCTGGGCCGATGCTGCACTGGGGATGTAGCCCGTAACCCCGGAACGATTGAGACCAGCTGAGTTTGGTTTCGGTGACGCTTGCAGCAAGGATGGTGCCATGACCAACACTGCTGCGACCAATACTGCTGCGGCCGAATCTGCTGCCTCCGAATCTGCTGGGGCCCCCGGACCGCTGAGCCTCGTCGCTCCATCGCGTTCGTTCGCCAGCGACAACGCAGCTGGCGCCCATCCGCTTGTCATCGATGCGATCATCGCCGTAAACCAGGGACACGCACTGGCCTATGGCGAGGACGCCCACACCGCACAGTGCGAGTTGGCCTTCAACGAACTGTTCGACGCTGAGGTGGTTACTCGTCTCGCCTTCAATGGCACAGGAGCGAACGTCATGGCACTGGCCACGATGATGGGATCGATGAGTGGGCCGCATCACGCCGTGGTCTGTTCAAACTGGGCCCACATCACGGTTGACGAAACAGGTGCGCCCGAACGCATCCTCGGCACAAAACTTCTGGAGGTCGATTGCGACGACGCAAAGATCACTCCGGCGCAGCTGCATGACGTTGCTCATCTGCGGGGCAACGTGCACCATGTGCAGCCCGGCATTGTCAGCCTTACTCAACCGACCGAGCTGGGCACGCTGTACACGATCGATGAGATCGCCGAACTGTGTGAGGTCGCGCACGGATTGAACATGCTCGTGCATGTCGACGGGGCGCGGATAGCGAACGCCACCGCAGCTCTCGGCGGCACCAGAGAGACGCTTCGCGCCTTCACCACTGGCGCGGGAGTCGATGTGATCAGCTTTGGTGGCACCAAGACCGGCGGCATGAACGCAGAAGCCGCAATCTTCCTCAACCAGAACGCCGGTGTCGGCTCCGAGTACGTCCGCAAGCAGGTCACTCAGCTTGGCTCAAAGATGCGATACCTCGCTGCGCAGTTCAATGCGCTTCTCGCTGAGGATCTGTGGATCGCGCTTGGCGCTCAAACCAATGCCATGGCGCAGTCAATGTATGAGCAGGCCTCGGCTATCGACGGCGTCGAAGCGGGCGTCGCTCCAGCGGTGAACAGCATGTACCCCATCCTGGATTCGGACGCGATCAGGACACTGCAGGACTGGAGCTTCTTCTGGGACTGGGACGAGTTGCGCCACCAGGTTCGCTGGATGACGTCGTGGGACACCACCCAGGAGGACGTTGACGCCTTCGTCGCCGGTATCAAAGCGACCGTCGGCTCGTAGTTGTTACGACAGCAACGGCAGCCGAAAACGCAAATGACGCAGCGCTGAAATTGGAGCGCTGCGTCGAATGCGTCGGGGAAGAAAGTGTGTCCCCGAAGCTCACATACCAACCGGGACGAAATCGGCAGTGAGGGCTGGACGTCTACCCCGGACAGGTGGGGGAAACGCCAGTAGATGACTCGCGGAAAGCGAGTTCGAGATGTTGACTAGAAGTCCGTCATTGGAAGTCCGTCATTGGAAGTCCGTCGTTAGAAGTCATCGTCGAAACCGACGTCGCCTTCCACGCCGATCTGGTAAGCGGACACGGTCCGTTCGAAGAAGTTCGAGAGCTGCTGCACGTCCTGCAACTCCATGAACCCGAACGGGTTCCTGGAGTTGAACCTCGGTGCGAGACCAAGCTGCATGAGCCGCTGATCAGCCACGAACTCAAGGTAGGTGCGAGTGTCAGCCAGAGACATGCCCGTCACACCTTCAGACAACACGTCCTCGGCGAAGGCGTACTCCACATCAACGGCCTCTTCGAGCATCTCGGTGATGCGCTGGTTCATGGCGTCATCGAACAGGTCCGGCTCTTCTTCACGCACCGTGTTGACCACAGCGAGGGCGAAGTTCATGTGGCCGCTCTCGTCGCGAAATACCCAGTTCGTTCCGTCGGCCAGACCGTTGAGCAGGCCCTTGGAGCGGAGGAAGTACACGTAGGCAAACGCTGCAAAGAAGAACAGGCCTTCAATGCAGGTGGCGAAGCAGATCAGGTTCATCAGGAACCGGCGACGCTCGTCCTTGGTTTCGATGCGGTCCATGTCGCTGACCGAATCCATCCACTTGAAGCAGAACTCCGCCTTCTTGCGAATGCTCGGGATGTTCTCAACCGCTGCGAACGCTTCTTCGCGTTCCTTGATGTCAGGGATGTAGTTGTCCAGCAGCGTGAGGTAGAACTGCACGTGCAGCGCCTCTTCATACAGCTGACGGGACAGGTACATGCGAGCCTCGGGCGCATTGATATGCGTGTAGAGGTTCAGTACCAGGTTGTTGGCCACGATGGAATCGCCCGTGGCGAAGAACGCCACCAAACGGTTCACCAGGTGGCGTTCGGCTGGCAACAGCTTGGAGTCAAGATCGACAAGGTCGTCGGAGAAATCGATCTCGTCAACGGTCCACGTGTTCTTGATGGCGTCGCGGTACATCTCGAAGAACTCGGGGTAGCGCATCGGTCGCAGAGTCAGATCGAACCCAGGATCCAGGATGTTGCGCTCTTTGCCAGCACGCTCACCAGCAGGGGAGGGCGCCTGCTCCGGAGCGAGGGCAGCATTGCCCTGTGTCGCCATGGTTGCCGGTGGTGCGTCGAAGTCTTCGAATGCGTCGTTTGTCAGAGCCATCAGTCACATGCCTCACATGCTTCGGGGTTCTCCAGCGAGCAGGCAATGGCCTCCGCGTCAGTGAACGGGTTTTGGATGATTGCTTCAGGCGTCTGCGCGCCCGGGGCGGGTGCAGTTGCCACGCTGCCTGGGGCAGTGGCAGTTGCCACGGAACCAGATGTGGGGGCCGCTGCTGTGTGGGGGGCAGCTTCGCCTCCACCGGTTGGTGCCGGACCAGAGCCGGGGCCGGTGGTGGCCTGGTTGATGCGGGTGCGGGGACGAGAGCGCAGGTAATAGGTGGTCTTGCAACCCTGCCTCCATGCATGCATGTACATGGAGCTGAGCTTGCCGATCGTCGGCGTTTCCATGAACAGGTTCAGCGACTGGCTCTGGTCGATGAAGGCGCCACGGGAGGCAGCCATGTCGATCAGGGAGCGCATGGGGATCTCCCAGGCGGTGCGGTAAAGCTCTTTGAGGTCATCGGGAATGGAAGCGATGTCCTGGATGGAACCTTCCGCCCGCTTGATGGCCGTTGCCATCTCTGTGTTCCACAGTCCACGCTCCTGGAGGTCACGCACGAGGTAGTGGTTGATCTGGAGGAACTCACCAGAGAGCGTCTCGCGCTTGAACAGGTTGGAAACCTGCGGCTCGATGCACTCGTAGCAACCAGCGATGGACGCGATGGTGGCTGTTGGTGCGATGGCAATCATCAGTGAGTTGCGCAGACCGTGCTCGGCGATGCGTTCCTTGAGCGCTGCGAAGCGCTCCGGCATGACCGGCGTCTCGTCCCAGAGGTCGTACTGCAGGTTGCCCTGCGCGGCGCGGGTGAGGTTCCACGTGTCGTGCGGTCCGCTTGCCTCGGCGAGGTCACACGAGGTGGACAGTGCCCAGTAGTACATCTCTTCGGAAATGCGGCGGGACAGTGCCTGAGCTTCGGGAGAGTCGAACGCCAGACGCAGCTTGAAGAAGACGTCCTGCAGTCCCATGAGGCCGAGGCCAATTGGGCGCCACCTGTTGTTGGAGTGCCCGGCGGCGTCGGTGGGGTAGAAGTTGATGTCGATGACCCGGTCCAGGAACGGAACAGCGGTGCGAACCACTTCGCCCAGGCGATCCCAGTCGAATTCCATGCCGTTGCCGTTGTCGCGAACCATGGCGCCGAGGTTCACGGAACCGAGGTTGCAGACTGCGGTCTCGTCGTTGTTCGTAACCTCAAGGATTTCGGTACAAAGATTGGAGAGGTGCACGGTGCGGGCGGTGCCGTCGTCAGAAGGCACGCCGGTCTGGTTGCACTTCATGTTGGATGCGTCCTTGAACGTCATCCAGCCGTTGCCGGTCTGGGCGAGGGTGCGCATCATGCGGCTGTAAAGATCGCGGGCCGAGACCTGCTTCTCGTACATGCCGGCTTCTTCAGCCTCGGTGTAGGCCCGCTCAAACTCGGGGCCGTAGAGGTCCACCAGGTGCGGAACCTTCTTCGGGTCGAAGAGCGACCACTGCCAGTCCTTTTCCACGCGTTGCATGAACAGATCCGGAACCCAGTTGGCGATGTTCAGGTTGTGGGCCCGGCGGGACTCGTCACCGGTGTTGTCTTTGAGCTCAAGGAAGTCGAAGATGTCGGCGTGCCACGTCTCGAGGTAGACGCAGGCGGCGCCCTTACGGCGGCCACCCTGGTTGACCGCCTGCACCGAGGAGTCCAGCGTCTTGAGCCACGGCACGATGCCATTGGAAAGACCGTTGGTGCCCTTGATGAGGCTGCCGCGGCTGCGAACCCGGGTGTAGGCCAGGCCGATGCCGCCCGCATGCTTGGAGAGCTTGGCGACGTCGGTGTAGCGGCTGTAGATGGCCTCAAGGTCATCGTCGGGGGAGTCCAGCAGGTAGCACGACGACATCTGCGGGTGCGTGGTTCCAGAGTTGAAGAGTGTGGGAGAAGAGGTCAGGTACTCAAGAGAGCTGAGCAGGTTGTAGAAGGTGATGGCCTCTTCTGGTGTGGTGGCCAGACCGCAGGCGACTCGCAGCTGGAAGTACTGCGGGGTCTCCACGATCTGACGGGTCTGCGGATGACGCAGCAGGTACCGGTCATAGACGGTGCGCAGACCGAAGAACTCGTACAGCTTCATACGTTCCACGTCGATGGCTGCGTTGAGCTGCGTGGCATGCTTCTCGACGAAGTCCGCGGTGTCGTCACCAATCAGGCCCAGCAGGCGACCGGCGGCCACACTCTGACTGAACTTCTTGATGTTCTGGTTGCGAACCTCTTCATCCATGTACGTGGCGAGGATGCGAGCGGCGAGCTTGGAGTAGTTCGGCTCATCGACAATGTGGCTGGCTGCAGTGCGGATGGCGAGTTCGTCAAGCTCCACAGTGGTGGAACCATCGACCAGGCCGGAAATGGTCTTGGTGGCCACGCGCATGGCGTCAACCCCGGCAAGACCCTCAGCGCAGCGTTCGATGCGGGTGACGATCTTCATGAGATTTACCGGCTCGAAACTGCCGTCACGCTTGCGAACCCGCATCTGCGTTGATGGCATCTCCGGCACGGGAGCCGGCGCGGCCGCAATAGTGGCGGTGGTGGAGGCGGTGTTGCCGGAGCCGTCCGTTGCGGTTGTCGCGGTTGTATTCGTCAAATCGATCATCTCCGTCCGGCCCGTCACGTCGAGCGTCGGCGCAGGGTCAGTGGCGTCAGTGGCCTCAGTGGGGTCAGTGCCCGCGGTGTTCGTGCCCGTGGTGTTATCGGTGGTGGCGACGCTGGCCCCCGGGGTGTCATTTGGTGACATGTACTGCTCCTCGTTTGCGAAAGAGGTCGACACAGCGGTTCACCCACTTCGTGGGCGATACCCGTGCCGATTTCCTTCCTTCTGTCCTGTCCTGTCGCCTGTTCTCGCAGAAGGCCACCGACTGCAACGTCCCTGTCGTGTCGGTGTGGCCGTGTAACCAAATGGTCACGCCCTGCGAGCAGCGTGGAATCAGCGTTCGATCGGGTGACCGGGCGACACATCCACAGCGACTGCGCTGTTGCGTTCACCGACCTGTCCGTGAGCCTTGTTCGATTCCCAGTCCGTGTCTCCCAGAGGATTCTGGTGGAGCGCCGGTGGTGTCCCGGTGGGTTGGTTGGCAAAGTGAGCTTGTGTGATGGGCCGGTGGACCGCTCGATAATTACAGCCGCGTAATTACATACTTGTCAAGAGGAGTTCCCAGGATTTCGTCATGAGCTTGTAATTTGCCCGAGATTCTGCCAATTCTCAAAGAAATGCTACAAATCCTGGGGCGAAGTCGTCTCTGACAGATGCGGCTGGAGAACGATTTCGCATCCGCTTGTGATTTGTCCACAATGTACACAGACTTGTCCACAGGGCAGGCCAAAGGTGGCGAAGACAGGCGGTTCTGAGACAGAGTTTCGCCATGACTAGAGTCTTGCCGGGACAGCGATTCGCCGTGACAGAGATTCGCCTCACATCGGTACTCGGCAGCGACTGCTCCTCCACAATCGACTCACTTCGGTGTGTGGGTGACCGACATCGTCTACATGTCCGTCCAATCGCTCGCGCCCGAGGTAAAGCCCGCCCGGCGAGGGTTCGGGGCCCGGGGATGGGTGGCCATCGTGGTCACTGCCATCGTTGCGCTGTTCCGCATCGCCCGGACCGCGCATGTGGACGATGCCGCCCAGTACTGGATGATGGCCGATCGTCTCGCAGGGAGTGGTGAGCCGTTCTACGTCGGCGCGGTGGACCACAAGGGCCCAATCTGGGTGGGTCTGTTCCGGCTGGCTCGCATGGTGACCGCCAGTCAGGACTGGTTCTGGTTTCTCATTGCGGTGCAGGTCGTCGCGTTCGCTGGCGTGCTTGTGTGGGGTACACGATGGCTGGCCCGAGAGGCCTTTGGTGAGCGGTCGATTGCCGCAGTGATCGCGGGAGTTGTGGCTGCGCTGAGTCTGTTCGGGCCGGAGCTCTACAGCCAGACTCTTTTCGGTCGAAACATCACGTCGGCGTTCACGGTGATTGCGGTGGTGCTCATTGTCCGGGCAACTCGTACCGGTGCGCAGCGGATGGGCTGGAGTTCGTTCATCGCGGCAGGTTTGTTGATGGGACTCGCCACCCAGACCGTGCTCACCACGGCGTTTGCGACCGCGGCTCTCTGTCTGGGGATCTTCGTGCTCTCGGACTCGAAACGCTCCGGGTTCAGGCGGTGCATGATCCTTGGTGTGGCCTCGCTGATTGCCTTTGCCTCGGCCGCAGCCTGGTACAACGCAATCGGCGCGGGCGACGCGTTCCAGCTCTACTTCTGGGACTACAACCGCATCTACGCAAACGTCGGAGCTGAGTCGCTCGCAGATTGGCTGGTCACCGCAGTCGTGGAAACGAGTCGCTTCCACCTCGGTCGTCGCTACCCGATGGTCGTCCCGATCGCCATGGTGATGTTGGCCACCATGCTTTGGAGATCGCGAGCCACGCTGCGGTGGACCCGACGGAACCGTCTGCTCGCGTTCACCGTCATCTGGTGGTGCGGCGAACTGGTGTCGGTGGCCGCTCCGGGACGCTTCTACTCGCACTACTGGATACTCCAACTCGTCCCGGGTGCCCTCATTGTTGCGTTCGCGTGGGTGATGCTGTTCGTCCGGTTCAACGGGTCTGGCACCTCGCATGCAGTGCAGACCCGCAGGGCCGAATCTGGTCTCGGTCGGTTTCATCATTTCCCGCTGGCGTTGAAGCTGATGTTCGTCCCGCTCGTCGCCGTTATTGGCATCACTGTTCCTTCAATCGTCAGCGGTGCGGGCGAACTCGCCGGTTTCCGAGGGGGAGAGCAGCATGCGGCGGAACGCGACGCCGACTGGGCGTCGCCACTCGGTTCGGTACGCGCCATCGTCAACGCGTCAATTGGTCCGGACGAACCCATCTATGGCTGGGTGCAACCGGGCGAGTTCTACGCCGCCATGGACCGACCGGCGGCAACACGCTTTGATCGACGCAACTGGCTGACCGGTGCCATCAACGACTCACCGGAACGGGTGCAGATCCCGGGAGTCTGGGACGCAACCATGGCAGATCTTGAAGACTCCCAGCCCAGCGTGTTTGTGGAACTGCTCGATGAGCCGGTCGAATCCGGAACACCGCTGTGGAACTGGACCCGAGAGAACTTCACGCCCATCTACGAGTCCGAAGCCACCCTGCCGGTACGCGTCTGGCTTCGCTCTGACCTCGCCGCGCAACCGCCGGTCGAGTTGCTCTATGCCAGCCAGCCGGGAACCGAAGCTGACGTCTTGTGCTGGGACGTCGCTCCTCAGGCAGAGTTGGGTGGCATTCAGTTGCTCGGGTCGCGCCAGTTCGGCTTCTTCCAAGTTGAGAACGACGTTGTGCTGAGCTTCCGCCAACCGCTCAGGCAAACAGAGTCCGCGGACGCGGTCGCCGAAGTTGTCGCTCCTCAAATCAGCGACACCCTGCTGCTTCAGGTCACCGACACGTCTGCGTTGCTGTGGGATGGCCCGATGGTGGTGGGCGCATTGGACATGCCGCTTGGCATCGACGACGTTGTGTTCGTGGCCTCTCTCGAAGGCAATGCCAAGAGCCGCACCTGCTGAACCGGGGGCTCAGGTCTGCACGTCTCGCGTCTGAGTCGTAGGAACTTCTGAGTCGTAGGAACTCATTTCGGGTGACATTTGGCCTTTCCCTGCGAAAACCACTCCGTCGGGTCCGTTGTTGACCGATCAACGTCTGTGCCTCCAGACTCCTCATTCGCTGGCGCCTCGACGGTGCCCGCATTGCAGCGCGGGACCGACAGCCGATTCTGGAAGCGCATCCTCAGCGCGGTCCTTGTCGGTGCCATCGTTGCATTTGCACTGCTGAATAGATCCATGGTGTCGGAGGCGGCCGGCATTCTGCGTGACGCGAACCTGCGATATGTCGCTGTTGCTGCTGTGTTCAGTCTCTTGAGCGTGGTCAACCGCGGCGAGATGTTTCGCTTCGCCCACCGCGCCGTCGGACTCGAAACGGGACGACGAGACATGGCCAATGTGGCTGCGGCCGCCTATGCGCTCAACAAGGTTGCCAAGACGGCCGGAGCAGGGGGAGTTGCGTTGTTCGTGCGAGCCGGAGCATTGCGGGCCCACGCCGCAGGAACGGTGGCCGCTGCGTACATGGTTGGCAGCGTCAGCGCCCAGATCGGGCTGGGTGTGATTCTTGCGATTGCCTGTGTGAGCGCCGTCGTTACCGGGGCAATCAGCTCGACGTGGCTCGGGACAGTTCTTGGATTCATCGCCTATCTGATCCTGATGATGCTTGTTGTTCTGGTTGCGTCGCGAAGCCGAGAACGTCTGCAGTGGCTTTATGACCGGGGCGCGCGCATTGTGTCTGGCGTTGCTCGTCGCTTCGGTCGGCGTGGTCCGAACGGTGAGGGTGCGGTCATCGATGATTTCTACGACGCCGTGCACTCCATCCGGCGGCGTCCTGCTTCGTTCTGGGCCGCGGTTGGGCACGCCAGTCTGGACAAGATGATCGGCGCCATGGTCCTTGCAAACGCCCTTGCGGCGGTGGGCGCGGACATCAGCTTCGCAAGCGTTCTGCAGGCATTCGCTGTGGCGCTCGTGGCTGCGATGGTCGCCTTTGTGCCGGGTGGTCTTGGCGCGGTTGAAGCGTCGATGGTCGCCGTCCTTGTGAGTCAGGGTCTGGACCTGCCAACGGCAGGTGCGGCAGTGGTGATCTTCCGTCTGATTGACCTGTGGGTGCCGCTCATCATCGGAACCCTTGCAGCACGCACACTCGTTGCCAGCTCAGCTGCGCGCCCGCTTGGCCAGGCACCGTCACCGAGTCCAGACCCGACCGACTGCGAACACCTGCCCACGCAGTCCCTACCCGCCCAAAACCCGCCAGCCCAAACCCTGCAGGAAGCCCTCGCCCTCGTCCCCCTGCACACCGAAGAGCCAGCAAACCTCTAAACCAATGCGTCGACCGCGGTGCCTCCACGGCGGTGTCAGACACTGTTCAAGTGGGCAGTTTCGTTGCAGGTGGAAGTGCCGCATAAGCAAGGTAAAATCATTGGTTTGGTGGTCTTTGCGGCCTTTGTGTACCATGAAAGCTGCATGGGCAAGGAAACATCAGCGGCGGAGCAGTATCGGATGGGGCAGGCAGCGGAGCTTCTCGGCGTCTCCGTGGACACTGTGCGGCGTTGGGCCGATGCAGGAAAGCTCCAGACGTCGCGAACGTCGGGAGGTCAGCGGACGGTGGCAGGTCCGGAGCTCGCCCGATTCGCCGTCGCGCTGTCGGAGACACCCGATGACGATGACGCTGCGGTTCTTTCCGCTCGCAACAGGTTTCAGGGGCTTGTCACCCGAGTTATCACCGACAAGGTCATGGCCCAGGTGGAGATCCAAGCCGGGCCCCACCGGGTGGTTGCGCTCATCTCGGCTGAAGCGGTCCACAACCTTGGACTCGAACCCGGCGTTCTGGCAACCGCTGTGGTCAAAGCCACGAACGTGGTCGTCGAACGCACGTGACAAGAGCTCCTGTGCTGCTCCTTGCCATTGCGCTGGGCCTCGTGTTGACCAGTTGCACGTCATCGGAGAACTCCCAGATCGACGTCCTCGCGGCCTCTTCGCTCACCGGCCATCTCGATGCATTCGCGGACTCGATGGCAACGTCGAGCAGCGCATCGGCTTCGCTGTCGTTTGCCGGAAGCCCCACACTCCTCAGTCAGGCGCTCGCTGGTGCCCCCGCCGACATCGTGATCTTTGCTGGCGCCGTCGACGACGAACTGGCCATCGCCTTTCCGCTCATGGAGCGCCATGCCTTTGTCGGCAATGCCATCACGCTTGCGGTTCCTCCCGGCAACCCTGCTGGCGTCGCCGGGCTCGCTGACCTCAGTGACGAAAGCCTCGACATTGCCGCATGTGCAGAGCGAGTGCCATGCGGTGCCCTTCTTTCTCAGCTCGACGCGCCCATCGCCGCTGACACCCTGGAACCGAATGTCCGCTCCGTACTCACGAAAGTCCAGCTCGGCGAGGTTGACGTTGGGCTGGTCTACCAGACCGACATTGCCGCAGCTGATGGCACGGTGGAAGAGGTGCCCATCCCGGCGAGCGCAACCACCACATACTGGGCCGTCAATCTCGCACCCGGCGATCCGACCATTGATGCGTGGTTCGAAGCGCTGCTCACTGCTGGCCTCGACCACCTGATCGCTGCCGGATTCCAGAACGAGTCGGGCCGGTGACGGCGCCGCGGATCCCCAGCCGTCGACCGCCCGTCGAGGTGCTCGTACTTGGAGGCCTGGGGCTTGGGCTTGCCGGACTGCCGATGCTCGGATTACTCATCGACGTGCCGTGGTCACGCATCACATCTGTGGTCCAGTCGACAATCGTTACGGACGCGCTGCGGGTCTCGGCAGTTGTGAGCATTGCAGCGATGGTCGTCGTTGTTGTTCTTGGCACGCCGCTTGCGTGGATCATCAGCCAGATGCAGGACCGAGCCCGGCGTGTTGTTCGCGCCATCGTGCTTCTCCCCATGGTGCTTCCTCCTGTTGTTGGCGGTACCGCCCTGCTGGCAACGCTCGGACGTCAGAGCCTTCTCGGGGGATGGTTGCATGCCGCGTTCGGTATCACGCTTCCGTTCACCACGGCAGGGGCCGTGATCGCTGCCAGCTTCGTGTCGATGCCCTTCTTTGTGGTGACCGTCGAAGCCGCGATCCGACAGAGCGACGCTGATTTCGCGGAGGCAGCGGCCACCCTTGGCGCCGGTCAGCGACGGGTCTTCAGCCAGATCACGCTTCCGCTCATTGCTCCCGCCATCGGGGCCGGAGCGGCACTTGCCTGGGCTCGGGCCCTCGGTGAGTTTGGGGCGACGATAACGTTCAACGGCTCGCTCGGCGGCCGCACCCAGACGCTTCCTCTTGCGACCTACGAGTCCATCGCTTCAGGCGCCCAGGATGAGGCGTTGGTGCTGAGCTTTGTACTACTCAGTATCTCACTTGTTGTTCTCCTCACGCTGCGTGACAGATGGATCACCCGATGACGCCGACACCAAAGGCGGGAGCACTCGACGTCGGCTTCTCTCTGCAGCTCGGCACCTTGAACGTGCAGGCCGCCGTCACCAGTGAGCCGGGCGAAACGATTGCGATCGTCGGTCCGAACGGCGCCGGGAAAAGCACAGTGTTGCGCTCGATCGCCGGCCTCGTCGGCATCGACGCCGGACACATTCGCATGGACGGCACACCCTTTGATGAGCCGACAACATCAACCTGGGTGCACCCGGAGAACCGCCCCGTGTCCGTCGTCTTCCAGGACCATCGGCTCTTCCCGCATCTCAGTGCGCAGGACAACGTCGCCTTCGCGCTTCGAGCCAATGGTCTGGGTCGCAAAGCGGCGCGCGCGGAGGCGTTGACGCTTCTCGAACAGGCTCGGCTGACAAGCGCTCACGCAAGTCGCCGACCCAGCGAACTTTCCGGCGGTCAGGCCCAGCGCGTGGCCCTGGCGCGAGCCTTCGCTACAGGTGCGGACGCGCTCCTGCTCGACGAACCGCTCGCCGCAATCGACAAGGCGAGCCAGGTGGAGCTTCGGCGCGTCATCGGTGAGCTCACGTCAACCGTTTTGCTCGTCACGCACAACCCTCTCGACGCCAGACTGCTCGCCGATTCCATCGTGGTGATGGAGGATGGCGCCGTCGCGCAGTCGGGCGCGGCTGACGACGTTTCGAATGCGCCATCGGGCGCGTGGGCGGCACAATTTCTTGGCCAGAACCTCATCGAAGGCACGGCTGACGGCACCTCTGTCACGGCGTTGAACGGATTCGAGTTCACCACTGCGACAACTGACGCCGGCCCGGTGGTCGTCAACTTTGCGCCCTCGGCCATCACGCTGAGCTCCGAGCTTCCCGGCGGCAGCGCGCGAAACGCATGGGCCACTTCGGTCACGCGACTCGTGGCCGAAGCCGACCGTGTGCGCGTGCAACTCGGCGACCCGGTTCCCTGCTGGGCCACCGTGACAGCCGGCTCCGTCGATCGCCTGGGCCTCGAAGTTGGTTCCCCCGTGACCGCATCACTCAAAGCAACCGAGCTACGCGTCGCGCCCCGGTAGTCGCTCCCGGTCCGAAGATGAAGGCGGCGATCAGGAAGAGACCGAAGAGTGCGGCGCCAATAAAGGCACCGCGCACACTGCGGTCGAACACAGGCAGCCAGATCAGCGGGCCCGCGGCGTGGCCAAGGAACCGAAAGGACAGCAGGAACGACAACGCTCCGCCCCGATTGTCCGGCACGACCGTCGCGCCCAATCCCTGCAGGGCAACGACGGTCAGGGCAACAATTCCGCCGGTGGCGGCCCAGACCACGCTCATGGCCAGGGGCGTGAGCGAGATTGCGAGACACGCGGCGATCGCGGTCGAAGCGGCGGCCGCAACGATGCCCGTGGCGCGCAAACCAAGTCGGTCAGCAACACGTCCCCAAACCGGTCCGAGAAGCATGGCGGAAAGCGCGCCAAGCACCAGCACCAGGCCGGCCCTGGTGCCGCTCAGGTTGAGGACGTCGCGCGCTGCCACGCCCACGAGTATTGATATCCCGAGTGGTCCAGCGGCGCCGAAGAAGGCTCCAAGGCCCAGCCGAGCATTGGTCGAGTGAGCAGCGCTCGAATTTCGGGCCATACGGATTCGCGAGGTTCACCCCTCGGTGGAAACATTGCGAGCACAGCCGAGGCAGCCGCAGTGCCGACGAACGCAAGTCGCCAATCTGTGTCTGCCGCGACACCGCCGAGTACCGGGCCGGCAACACTCCCGAAACCCTGGAAGCTCGAGTAGATGCCCAGCGATCGACCGAACCGCTCCGGTGCAACCAGCTCCGCGAGTCCGGCGACAAGGAGGGGAGTGATGAAGGCGTTCGCTGCGCCCTGCAGCATGCGAGCCAGGATGAAGACGGCAAAGCTCGGCGCAAACGCCCAGAATCAGCGCTGGTGGGTGCGAGAGCGTCAGTTGGTGAAACGAACAAGACAGCCGCCGTTCGGGGCGAGAACAAGAGACAGGTTCTGTTCCGGGTTGCTGATTTCGTCCGAGATGATCAGATACCGCGAGGGGTCCAGATTTGTGCCGACCGCGCGATGGTCCCACGTGGGATCGTCGCATACCTGGGTGCGCGTGGCGCCGGCTCGCACCCCCAGGTCGTCGAGGTCAACACTCACCGACATTGGCTCCTCAAGCGCGCTGATGGCGCCCACCCACCAGTCGCCGCCGAGGCGCCGGGCAATGGTGACGTGCTCCTCCGGGTGACCGCCTACGAAACGGGTTTCGTCCCACACCACGGGAACGGTGGACAACAGGTCGACGACCTCTGGCGGCTGAGAGAGATAGGCCTCGGGCGTATCGACGAGATGCAGCAGCGGGCTCTCAAAAACCACCGTCAACGCGAGCTCATGACTGTTGGTGGTGGTGCGGGTCACCACATCTCCGAGGATGACCGGCGTGTAGTCCATGGGGCCGACAACGTTGCGGGTGAAGGGCAGCACCGTGTTCTGGCGAGGCGCTGAGCGCTGGTAGCTGGGATCGAACGTGTACATCTCGGCACCACGCACGGCCTCCATGGTCATCAGGTGCGGGAACTCGCGCTGCCAACCGCGGGGCACCGTTGAGCCGTGGAAGTTCGTCATCAGCTCGAAGTCTGCGGCATCGGTCATGATGTCGCGGTACTGCTGAATGGTAACGGGCTTGTCTGAATGGAAGAAGTCCACCTTCACACCAACGATGCCGATCTCGGCGAGCATTGCGAACTCTTCGCGACGGGTGGCCTCATCGACCATCCGGCCCCTTGGTGCTTCGGTCACGGCATTGTTCGTGCCGCCCGAGTTGTACCAGAGGAAAAGCTCGACGTTGCGCTCAGCCGCGTAGTCGACCAGTTCGGCCAGCCGCTCTTCGCCGAACGTGTCCCAGTTGGCGTCGACCAGGCTGTACTCCCATCCCAGATCAGACGCAAGGTCGATGAAGGGTTCCATTGCGTTGGCGTCGCGGGAACTTGCATGATCGCTCCACCAGCTCCACGAAACACGGCCGGGTTCGACCCAGGTGAAGTCGGTGCCAGCATGGGCCGGTGGGCCGGGGGACAGGTGGCGCACATGGTCCGACTCAACAATGTCCGCCACGTTTTCGCTGTGCATGATGATGCGCCAGGGCGAGGTCCACTCGCCGTTGATGGACGGGCGCGGGTCGCCCACCCCGTTGCCTTCGCCACGAGCTGCGAAGTCAAGGAGGAACTCGCCGTTGGTTGCTGCGGGAGAGAAGTGCGAACCGGCCGCGCCGTCTTCGAGCGCGGACTCGGTAATCAAGGTCCAACCCTGCGCGTTTGCGAACAGACTCGGGAAGGTCCAACCATGCGTTGTGTTGCCGGGTGACCCAGCCGTACTCACCCGACTACGCAGGCGTTCATAGGCCGGTGTGTACAGCGTGGGTGGGTCGTGAGGCTGCAACCAGGCTTCGCTCTCGGGCGGCACGGCGAAGCTGGTGCGTTCCCAGTCAACGACGCCCCCGGCGATCTCGTTGGCAATCCGGTACCGGAAGGCAATGGCGGTGTTGGCAACCCAGAGGTCGATGCTGAGATCTCCCGCGAGGACTGTCTGGGTCCAGGCGTCGACGCTCGATGTTCGCGCTTTGCCGTGGGGCAATGTGTAGCTGTCCGTGATGAGCTTGGCGTCGCCGACCGCGAGCACCGTGTCGGCGGTTGAGAACGAGCCGATCGAGGTTTCAAGACCCAGCGTTGAGTCGGTGATGACACTGATGTCTGCGTCTTCGTCGCTCCGGATGACGCGATACCGGGGCCGACGAAGTTCGTCGGTTCCCACTTCCAGTCGGAGCAGGCCATCAGGCGACGTCAACGTCAGCGTTGGTTCGAAAGGTGCGACGGCCGCTGTGTCGGTCAAAGACAGGGCGCTTCGTTGCACCGGCTCTGAGTCTGAACTGCAGGCGGCGAGTAATCCAACGCCCCCAAGAAGCACGAGAAGCAAGCGCCTGCATCGAGCTGCCCGGGCTGTCCTTCCCGAACTCACGCCCACGTTGGGTCTGACGTGCCGAGATTGCGGGGTCCGTGATGCCAGCGTCCGGTGACCGGACGCACCATCTCCACATTGCCCATGTCGCCGGCAATGGTCGCCAACTGGGACGCCTCAGGCGTGATCGCTCCCGGGGTGAACGGCGCAGGGTCACCGAGACCAACCAACCAGTTCCGTGTTCGCAGGAGTGACAGTCTTGACAGCGACGAACCCCCACCGTTTCGTGACTGGTGGGCGGCTCGGATGGCGGCGGCTGCTCCGAAGTATCCCGTTGCATAGTCGAGCGCCTGGACAGGAAGCGGGGTGGGAACGTTGGTTCCCGCCATCTCCATGCCGACCATCCGGATGCCGGTGGTGGTCTGGACGATGGAGTCAAAACCTCGACGCCCCGCCCATGGCCCCACCCAGTCAAAGGCACAGATTTGGACCACTGAAGCAGCTGGCGCGATGGCGGCAATGTCCTGGGCCCCGAAGCCGAACTGGTCCAGGGCTCCCGGGCGGAACGCGTCGATCACGACGTCGACGTCCTTGAGTAGGCGGGCGAACGTCTCTCGCCCCGATGGTTGGCGCAGATCAATGTCTGTGTTTCGCTTGCCGGCTCCGGTGGCGATGACGCACACCTCGACGTGGGGGAGGTGTGCGGCCCCAACTCGGAGCACATCTGCTCCGAGGTTGGCGAGCGTGTGTCCGGCAACGGGCCCGGCCAGGACACGCGAACAGTCGAGCACCCGAAGCCCGGACAATGGACCGCGATTGGTGCCAGACCGGTTGCGTGCGGCTGCCCCGGAATCGTCCGTCAGGCTGGTGATCGAGGCGATGGGTAGCGCGCTCGTCGAAATGGCGTGCGGGTGAGCATCCCACTCGTCGAGGGTTCGACAGGCCGCCGCAATCATGGCGTCTTCAATCAGCTGTGTTTCGAGCTCCACTGCGCCCCAGGTCCGAATGGCGGACTCGAACGCCTCGCGGTCTTCGGCCACACCCAGCCGACGGGCCACACCAGCGCCGTGGTGGGGGAAGTTGCAGTGCAACTGAATGTGGCGATCGTCGCCCGTCTCGTAAAGTCCGGACAGTGACGCCCACTTCGGTGGTGCTGTTCCATCCACCGTCACGTGCGTGGTGTAGCTCGCCAGGCACAGCGACGGATCGATGGGCTCGACTTCACGGCCGGCGAACTCGGCAACCGCCGCGTTGACGGCTGCCACTGAGGCGTTTGCGCAGGTGCTCACCCGGAAGGCGGAGTGCTCAGCGGCGACCTCGGCGTCCCTGCCGGAAACGATGGGAACGTCCGGAACCGGCGAGGTCCCGGTGGCATCCCAGAATGGTTGCAGAGCGGCTTGAGTTTGTTGCGAGGTGGTCACGATTTCAGGCTAGCTCGGTGCCTGATCTGGCTGGATGGCGCCGTCGCTCATGCGAAGAGTTCGGTCAGCCCAGGACTCAACGGAGCGGTCGTGGGTGGCGACGATGAGCGTGGTGCCGTGTTCAGCAGTCATGATCTGAAGCTGTTCGAGCACGGCCTCGGTCGTGTCCGAATCCAATTCGCCGGTCGGCTCGTCAGCGATGAGGAGACGGGGGTGTGTCGCCACCGCCCGAGCCAGGGCCACGCGCTGGCGTTGTCCACCCGACAATTCAGCTGGCCGATGGGTTGCGAAGTCCGCGATGCCAAGGCGTTCGAACGCATTTGCGGTTCGGTCCCGACGTTCACTCCGGTTGATTCCGCGCATGCGCAGCACAAGGTCAACGTTCTCCGCGGCGGACAGGTGGCGGAGAAGACCCGGGGTCTGAAACACAATGGCCACCTCGTCTCGGCGCCAGTCGACAGCAGCCTCGTAGGCAAGCGCTGTGACGGTGACGCCGAAGACGTCAACGGATCCCGCGTCGGCAACGTCGAGCCCAAGCATGCAGTTCAGCAGTGTTGTCTTTCCGCTGCCCGATGGGCCAACGAGGGCAACCCGCTCACCTGCCCTGACACGCAGGCTCGCACCCCGCAGTGCATGCACCGCAGCCGAGCCGGTGCCATACGTGCGGTGAAGGTCATGGACTGCAATCTCCGTTGATGGGCTGGCGGCTGCATCGCTGATGTTTGGGGAGCTGATGTTTGGGGAGCTGGTGTTTGGGGAGCTGGTGTCTGGGAATCTGGTGTTTGCTGCGCTGGTTTTCGGGGGATCACTCATCGTCTTGTCCTGTCCCTTCGGCACCGGCTTCAGTCACGTAGGCCGGGCGAATGTGCAGCTCGCCGTCCACGAGCTCAGTGTGAACTCGACCGGTTCTTCCCACCGCGTGCCGTTGCTCTTCGCTCAGCTGAAGCCGGCCCAGGCTGTCCAGCATGGTGACCTCAACGATTGCTGAAGAACCATCGGCGGTGCGACCCATTCGTTGCTCAGCAGCCACCCGTCCGTCGCGAATGGCGATGACTCGATCCACGTGTTGGGCTACCGCTGGATCGTGGCTCACGATGATCTGTGTGAGATTTGTCTCCTCGCCAATCTCTCTCATCAGCTCGAACATCTGCTCCGTGGTGGCACCGTCGAGTTCGCCCGTGGGCTCATCGGCCAGGAGAAGTCGCGGTTCATGGGCAATGGCAACTGCGAAGGCCACGCGCTGTTGCTCACCACCTGACAGCTCCGCTGGCTTGTGACCGCGCCGATCGCTGAGTCCCACCCGGCCAAGCAGCGCATCGGAGCGCTTACGGGCTGCGGATCCGGAGAGGTCTGAAAGCCGCAGCGCAATGTTGTCGCGCGCGCTGAGGTAGGGGACCAGGTTGCTCGCACTGTCCTGCCAGAGGAAGCCCACATCGACCCGGCGGTACCGGTCGAGGTCGGCCATGCCCGCCTGGCCGAGTTCCAGCGAACCGAAGCCCACGTGCCCGCCAGTCGGGCGGAGGAGCCCGGAGATGATGCTGAGAAGCGTGGACTTCCCGCTACCGCTGGAACCAATGACGCCAACCAGTTCGCCTTCGTGGACGTCAAGATCAAGACCCTGCAGAGCAATGACCTCAGACGAACCAACGCGATACACCTGCACGAGTTGACGGCATCGCAGAAGGGCCGGCTTCATGACGCACCCACTTTGATGGCCGCGAACAAGCGGATCTTTCGCAGGATAATCAGAAGAGCGAGGGTGGCGACGGCGAGGACCACGGCCAGTGCAGCGGGGATGCCAATGGCGGCTCCCCAGTCGATCTCCTGCAGCATCCGAGGCGCGGACCCTGCTGGGTTCGCCACGAGCTGCGGCAGATACCACCGGGCCATGGCAATGCCCGCAAGCGCGCCAAATCCCACACCGACTGCGGACACGACGAGAAGGTCCAGAGCGACCACCGCCATAAGGCTCCTGAGTGGAAGGCCAAGTGCGCGGAGAACGCCAAGCTCGGTGAGCTGACGGCGGAACCCGAAGACCGCGTAGAAGATGAAGCCGGCAATGGTCAGCGCGGCGGAAAGACTGAAACCAACGGTGAGCAGACCGAAGACACCCTGGCGCTCCGGTCGTTGCTGGATGCGTTCAATGACGTCGGTTGCGCTGAGCGGGGTGACGCCGGTGATGCCCACGCGACGAAGATCGGCCCGGGTCTGGGCGAGGTCTGCCTGGGTTGGGTCAGCCACGAACAGCAGATCGCGGGCAACAGTTGTTCCGGCTCTTGCCTCGAAGTTCGTGAGTGATCCAACAGCGGGTGGAACCTGACTGGTTGGCATCCACGTGGGGAACTGATCGAAGGTGCCGACGATCACCATGTCGGTGTCAACCACGCGATCATTCACACGAACCGCAAGGGTGACCACATCGCCAAGCTCCAGACCAGACAGACCCAGGACACGGGAAGTGACAAGCAGAGAATCCGGCGTGGCTTCCAGCCGGGCGATGAGCTCGGGCAGGGTTCGGCTGGCATAGTCGTCACGCCAGAACGCGGTCTCGGTAAACGTCTCGGTGTCGATGCCCATGAAGTTCACCGGCACCGAGCGTCCGGCCGGTGGCTCCAGGTCGGCGCTGAGAACAGCCAGACGACTGGCATTCGATACGCCCCAGACCTGGTCGAGTATCCGTGGGTCAGTGCTTGAGCCGGCGTCTCCAACGGGCGTTGATCGGCCATCAACGATCTCAAACCGAGTTGCCAGCTGTTCGTCAACAGTGCTCCGGACGCTGCTCACACCACCAACCGAATGGTGTGCGGTGTCGAAGAGTTGCAGGTCCAGGGTGCGCGCGAGAGAGCCGGTGTACACCGCCAACGCCGCGGTGATGACGAGAAGGAGGAGCGGAGCAGTCATGTCCTGTCGCAGCCGGGCCACCCGACGAGCCACAAGCAGTGCGGCGGTGCTCCGTGTGCGCTCCAGCGCCTTCGCAATCGGCGCGGCGATCGTTGGCAGGAGTCGGAGGGTGAGGAGTGCTGCAGCGAAGGCGCCAGCGGCAGGCACAAGGATCACGATTGGATCGTCCAACAGGTCTCGTTGCAGGTTGTCGCCTCGCAGCAGGAACCAGGTGAAGAACGCGATGGCTGCGACGAGGGCGAGATCAAGGAACGACCGTTGCCACCACGGTCGCTGGTCGGATTCCGATGACTCGGCGGCGAGGATTGTCGCCTGGAACGCGCTGATGCTCGGAACAATCACGATTGCCATCGACAACACCGCGGCCACGACGAGCGCCGACCACGAACGCGAGTTCATGACGAGATCCAGATCAATGCTGTTGCCGAAGTGCAGGAAGGTCTTTGTCCGACCCATCAGCGTCGCCATCAACCGGGCAGCGAACACCCCGGCGATGGCGCTGACGCCGGTGATAACCAGTGCTTCCACAGCGGTCTCAAACACAATCTGACTCGCTCGCACCCCGCGGCGTCTGAGCATCATCACTTCGGGACGCCGACGGTTCCACCTCATGGCGCTGAGGAGAACCGCAACGGCAATGACCAGTGCAAGTGTCGGGAGCGAGAACAGCCGCAGTCCGCGATTGAGGCGCGCAACGTCCTCGCGAAAGTTCTGGAGCGAGTTCTCCGGGCTCACAAGCAGTCGGGCGCCGCGCAACCGATCGTCCACTTCGCGATTGATCTGGCCGGTGCGCGCAAGCAGGCTCTCGACGCTGTCCGTTGTGACGGATGACGAATCGAGCAGTACCAGCCACTGGGCGTCAGACATCATCGTGTCGCCCAACAGATCAATGACGTTGGCAAGGGTTGCTTCGGGCACGACAAGGTTCGTGGTCATCGTCGAGTTACGAAGGAATCGGGTAGCCGGGTCGGGTACTCCATTCACGTTGTCGGTGTCAGCGAATCCTTCCGGCACCGCCCACAGGCCGGTGATGACGACATCGATGAGGCGGTTCGCAGCACCGGCATCAGCCTGACGGTTGAGCACGGTCAGACGTTCGCCGGCGGCCAGGGCAAACTTCTCAGCATAGCTCTGACTCACCATGACCTCGACTGGTTCACCAAGTGACGCGGCGGGCCGGGCGAAGCGTCCCTGCACAACCATGGCCCTCTCGTCAAAGCCGCTCATCGAGGCAAACGACACGGTGTCGATCTCTGTCGGCGACTCGTCGGTAAGCGTTCCTGTTGGGGTCTTCCCCTCAATCAGGCTGAACGGGCTGGTTATGAACAGCCGCTGACGTGTCTTCACATTCGGCCCGAACGGGCTGTCGTCACCGTCGATGAGGTTGTTGAGCGGGGCAAAGTCGTCGAACGTGCGGTTGCCGCCGCTGAGCCGGTTGTAACTGAAAAGGTACCCGAAGGGCACACCGTCGGAAGCGGCGTCGTCCACTTCCAGGCTGAGAAGACGCGAGCTCGCTGACTCGGCGTACAGCGGCAAACCAACCCAAACCCCAATCAACGCAGTGAGGGTGGCAACTGTCGCGAGGGTGATTGCCCAGGTTGACCGCAGGCGTCGCATCGTGAACCACAGACTTGACCGGATCTGACGAAGGAAGCGCATCACGGGGCCACCAGGACGTCGCCAACGGTCAAGCCGGACAGCACCTGGACATGAGTTCTGGTGCGCCGCCCAAGTCCCACAGCCAGTCGGCGAAGGTCTCCATCGCCGTTGCTGATGAGCACGAAGGACGCTCCGCCCGATCGCCCGACGGCTTCCAGCCGAACCCACCGAGCGTCGTCTCCGTCTGCGGTTATGCGAAGAGCAGCGGTGAGGCGTTCGCCGAGCGCAACTTCGTCTGGTGAACTCAGCTCGATCAACACGTTGGTGACGGGTTGAAGCGTTCCGTTCGGCTCGGGTATCTCTGCCACCACGCCGATGATCGCTGGTGCACGCAGATCGGCGGGCCGCATCATCGAGACAGTCGTGCCAACCTGCACCGACGCAAGGTCCGCCGTCTCAAGCGGAAGTACGACCACCAGGTCGCTCGCATCGGAGATGGCGAACAGGCGAGCACCCTCGCTGACGTCATAGGCAATGGTGCGCCGGGCGGCATTGATCACGCCCGACGCGGGAGAGGAAATCGTGACCACACGGTCAGCGAAGGAGGCGGCAAGATCGTCCCGGGCCAGCTCGGCTTCGCTAATCATTGCAGCCGACTCTTCGCCAGCGACTGCCCGGGCAACGATGAGCTCCGCGATCTCAAGCGAAAGAAGTTCCGCCTCCGAGGGATCGGGCAGGAACCGCAGCACCGCATCGCCGGCCGTGACGATGTCGCCTCCGAAGAAGAACACCTCAAGCACGCGTCCGTTCTCGGGAGCGAACACCTCGATTGGGTTTCGCCCCTGGACAACGCCGCGAAGTGACACGTTCCCAATGTCGGGTTTCGCCTCCACCACAAACTGCTTTCGGGGCGACTCGAACGCTGTTGCTTCACCGGTGAACGCTGCGGTGGAGCGACGAGGCGCGTCAACCCCGGAACAGCTCACGGATGCGAGAGCCACAACCACAGCGAGACCGAGGACGAAGAATGTTCGAATCCCTGTCCCCGCCATGCGGACAGGGTAGAACGCCGACCAGCAAAGCGCAGGCGCCAGGCGCCCCGTGAATTCGTTCCCGAGGATCACGGCTAGATTTCACCTGTGACTGAACCCGATGCCTCCGCTGTGCAAGACCGATGGTTGGAGGGCATCACGGTGCTCGACATGACTCGATATCTGGCTGGGCCAGCCTGTACCCGGTTGCTTGTTGAGTTGGGTGCTGATGTCATCAAGATCGAGCATCCGCCCTATGGGGATCCGAATCGGTCGAATGCACCGCGGATCAATCGTCGAGCGGGAGCCCACATTCAACAGAACCGGGGCAAACGAAGTGTTGCTCTTGATTTCAACACCGATGAGGGCCAGGAGATTCTGCGCCGGATCGTGCCGCATGTGGATGTTGTCGTTGAGAACTTCTCGCCCGGCGTACTTGCTCGCCGCAACCTTGCCTGGGATGACCTGTCCGCCATAAAGCCGGACCTCGTCATGGCGTCCATCTCCGGTTTCGGTCAAAGCGGTTCAATGGCTCCCAATCCCTGTTTCGATCTCATCGCTCAGGGATGGAGTGGACTCATGCATATGACGGGCGACCCGGACGGCCCGCCAATGTTTGTGGGTATGGGGCTTGCCGATACGAACACCGGCGTCCATGCGTTCGCGGCTATCGGCCACGCGCTTTTTCATCGGGAACGCACCGGTCGGGGTACGCATCTCGACATCGCCATGATCGACTCGATGTTTCATATGCAGCATCACGAAGTCACCACCGCCTCGATGGACCCGGACCATGACACGATGCGGGCCGGAACTGACTTCCCGCAGCTCAGTCCGGCTGGCGCGTTCAAGGCGCCGCAGGGGTGGGTGGTGATACTGGTCACTGAGGGCCAGGTGGCCAATCTGTGGCAGGCGCTCGGCCGTCCTGAGCTGAGTGACGATCCGCGGTTCCAGGGTTCGGCTCGTATGAACAACCGGGAGGTCATTCGCACCGCCATCGAAGAGTGGATGGCAACCTTTGATACCGACCAGCAGGTGCTGGATGCCCTCAGCGCGAACCGGGTGCCGGCCGGTCCGGCGCTGTCGCCGCGCGACGCATTGACCCATCCGTGGTTCTTGGAACGAGGATTGGTGCGCACCGTGCACGACCCTCGTGCCGGAGCGGTGCAGATCCCCGGATTTCCGTTCCGAAGCTCAGACCCACTTCCTCCCGATGACTACCAGGCGCCAGCGCTGGGTGAACACAACCGGGCGGTCCTGATCGACATGCTGGGAATGTCAGAAGCAGACGTCTGCGCCCTCGAAGACTCCGGCGTCCTCACCTCCAAAGACTGGTAAAGATTCGCAACTTGTAACGTCGTGTCTGACACCGCCTGGCTGAGATCTGCTGGTTGAATAGGCGGGTGAGCCAATCAGAAATTCAGGTACCCGACAAGATCCGTTGCGTGGATTGCCTCGGCGAATGTGACCGGATTACCTTCCGCCCGGACGACGACCCGTTTGAGCCGGGAGACGTCGTGGCCTATCGCTGCCGTGACTGCATGGACCGTTGGGACATCATCCTCGACCCGGAAGACTTCGGCGACAATCCTCCTCACATGCCCCACTGAAGCGCGGTGTCAGACACACCGTTACAAGTTGCAAGGGCGTTCTAATCCGCGAAGGCGGCGGCGGGTGGGCCCCAGACTTCGAGGTCCGGCTCGACGCCGAGTCCGGGTCCGGTCGGCAGGGGAATCCGGCCGTTGACCGGTGCGATCGTCGGGGTCGTTGTTGCGTAACCGCCTTCGGTGTACGGCTCGGAGATCCACGTGCCCTCGTAGAGCGCTGGTTTCACGGTGGATCCCATGTGGATGGTGGCAGCAGCAGTGAGATCTCCGCCCCAGGTGTCGTCGATGGTGGAGGGAATGCCTTTGGCCTCGCAGATGTCCCGAACGGCTCGAAGTTTGGTGAGTCCGCCAACCCGCGACAACTTCATGCCGAAGCCCTGAGCAATCCCGTCAGTGATGGCCGTTATGACGGTTGCGACATCAACAGCTGATTCATCGATGAACACCGGGTGCGAGATACGGCCAGACAGCTGGCGGTGCTCTTCCAGAGTGGCGCATGGTTGTTCCAGAGCAAGCGGAATGTCACGACAGGCGATGCTGAACTCGATGGCGTCTCGCGCTGTCCATCCACGGTTCGCGTCAGCGGTGAGCGGTACGCCGGGGCGCAGCACCTTCGCGACGGCTCGAACGCACGCAACGTCGTCCGCCAGGGGGCGACCACCGGTCTTCACCTGCAGGCGCGTATAGCCGTTGTCCTGCAACTCGACGGCCTTCGCCGCCGTGCTCTCGGGGGTGGCAGGCATGATGCCCCAGTACGAGCGCACTGATTCGCCGTGCACCTCGGTGCTGTGCGCTCCGCCAAGCAGGTCACAGACCCGAGCGCCGGTCGCTTTCCCCATAAGATCCCAGCACGCCACGTCAATGGCGGCCTTCGCATAGTTGTGCCCGTTGAGCGTGACGTCCATCCGCTCGTTGATCAGGCCAACCAGTCGGGGGTCCATTCCAATCAACGACGGAGCCACTTCGGCGATGGCCGCTCGTGCGCCAGCTGCGAACTGGGGCTGATATGCCGAACCAAGCGGGCATGTCTCACCAAATCCGGAGAGGCCGGAATCGGTCACGACCTCCACCACGGTGGTGTCGAGAGTCTCCACCTGTGAGATGGACATCTGGTACAACCCGTCGGCCACCGCAAGGTCATGTTGATACACGCGGATCTCGGAAATCTTCATTTGCGGAACCTACTACGGGCAGCGAGCCGGGTGTTTCAACCGTGCCAGCGTCAGCGCTCGCAACACCACCACACAGGATTGAGTCGCAAGGTGCCTGAGCCAGATTCCCCACGAGGAGTTTCCGTCGCAAGGACAGAAGTTTCAACCGTGACGGCCATAGCGGGCGCGCAGGAGAATAGCGTGTGCGCATGAGAATCGTCACCGGGTCGGCCCGGGGCAGAACCCTTAGGGCACCCGACGGGTCTGAAACGAGACCAACGTCGGATCGGGTCAAAGAGGCCATTTTCAATGCCCTCTTCAGCCTCAATGCGATAGAGGGCGCCCAGGTGCTGGATCTGTTCGCCGGTTCCGGGGGACTGGGCCTCGAAGCGCTTTCCCGCGGCGCTGCCCACTGCACCTTCATTGACTCGTCCCGTCCAGCGATCCGAGCCATCAACGACAACATCGAAGCCTGCGGATTCACTGACGTTTCGACGGTCATCGCGGGTGACGTCCTGCGCTGGCTCGAACGCTCGACAGAGGAGTTTGATCTCATTGTTTGTGATCCGCCGTATGCCTTCGACGACTGGGCAACGGTGCTCGAACAGACCCGCGGTTCGATGTTGGTCATCGAGTCTGGTCGCGAGATTGCCATAGACGGGCCATGGGTTGCGCTGCGTAGCCGTCGCTACGGCAGTACCATTGTGTCGATTCTTGAGTCAACGGCTGGAGAAGACACAAGTATCGGCTGCTGAGGGCGACAACCACGGCATTCACAACAAGCGCAGAGGAGCGCACTTCGTGACGCGAGTGCTCTATCCAGGATCGTTCGATCCCATCCACAACGGACATGTTGAGCTGATTCGTACGGCCGCGTCTCTCTTTGGCGAAGTGGTGGTTGCAGCCATGCGGAATCCATCAAAGTCCACACCACTGTTCTCAGATGACGAACGCGTCGAGCTGATTGAAGCATCGTTGAGTGATGTGCCCAACGTACGAGTCGTCCTGTTTGGTGAGCTTGTTGTCTCACTCGCCGCCACAGAAAACGTCGATTTCATTGTCAAAGGCCTGCGCGGCGCTGCTGACCTCGATTCCGAGATGCAGATGGCGCAGACAAACAAGACAATCTCCGGCGTTGAAACGGTCTTTCTGCCCACAACCACCTCGACCGGCCACATCGCCTCACGGTTTATACGAGAGATCGCCCGAATGGGTGAAGATGTTTCTGCGATGGTGCCGCGCCCCGTACTCCAACGACTTCAGGAGAAGTTCGCCTCATGAGCGACGCATTTGACGGCATGATCCCCGAACGGCCATCGCCGGCCCGCAAACCGACCACATACGAAGATCCCCAGGTCGATGCCCTTCTGCTTCGCCTGCGTCACATGATTGCCAGCGCCCGCGCCATGCCCATGTCGGCATCCTCGATGATCAACAAGGAAGAGGTGCTGAGTCTGCTCGACGAACTGACCTCCCAGCTCCCTGACGAACTGCGTGCAGCCCGATGGCTCCTGAAGGAACGTGAAGAGTTTCTCGGCCAGGTGCGTGCAGAAGGCGACGACATCCTGACCGCCGCGCGATCTCAGTCCGAGCAGATGGTGCAGCGCACCGAGGTTGTTCGATCAGCGGAGACCCGGGCCCGCCAGATTCTGGAGAAGGCAGACGCCGAGTCCCGTCAGATGAAGCGGGAAGCCGAAGACTATTGCGACCAGAAACTCGGCAGCTTTGAGATTGTGCTTGAGAGGACCCTTGGCGTTGTAGGCGCCGGGCGCGCCAAGCTGCAGGGGAATCCGCTTGCCGGGCTCTCCGAGGAGGGCCTTGCTGATGCCGAGCCCGCCAGTACGCTCGCCGCAGGTGAGGGTTATCCGCATGCGCAATCCCCCACCGGACAGCATCTTCAGGTCGGTAATGCTGTTGAGCCGGGATACCCGCAACCGCGAAGCGCACCGTCACGAACTTTTCCGGCCAACCCCGGCACGTCCCCTCATCTGGATCCGATGACGGGTACCCAGTCGGGCGGTGCCGGGTTCTTCGATCAGGAAATCGAGTGACCCGCCCGGACTGGGCTGTTGATCTGGATCCATCGCCGGCGGGTGTGCTGCGCCAGGACATCACCGCTCTGGTGAGAACGCCCGGCGTGCGCCGACACCTGCAGGTTCTCGTTGAGGGCGTTGAGGGCATCGAAGCGCCATCTGTGGACATTGTGTCGAACCTCGTCGATGTGGATCTCGAAATGGAGATTGTTGGATCCCAGCTGGTGGCTGCCGGCGAATTGGGCGCGTACTGGACCGGCCCGTGTCGTCGGTGTCTTGACCCCATCCACGCCCGCGTCAGTGTTGATGTGCGCGAGATCTTCGACACATCGCCCGTTGAAGGTGAGACGTACCTCCTTGAAGAGGAGTTTGTTGATCTGCGTCCGATGGCGCGTGAGGCGCTGGTCCTGAGTTTGCCGATAGCGCCCCTGTGCGAAGAAAGTTGTGCGGGGCCGGCACCGGACGCATTCCCGGCTGGCACGGCCGACAATCCGGTTGCGCCCGACGTGGCTGCGAAGGCGGACGGCGATCCGCGATGGGCCGCACTCGATGCCCTCAGCTTCGAAGAGGAATAGCCGAAGAAATCCTCATCGACAGGAACGCTGATTGGTATATGGCCGATACCCTTTGGAGGCTGTAGCGCAGGAGTTAAGGACCGATGGCAGTACCCAAGAAGAAGATGTCGAAATCGAAGACACGCAAGCGTCGTGCTTCAGCGTGGTCCCTTGACGCTCCCGCTCGCAGCGTGTGCCCCAGGTGCAGTGCTGTAAAGCTCCCGCACCGCATCTGCGGCGAGTGCGGCTGGTACGCCGGACGACAGGCTGTCGAAGTCGAATAAGATCGTGAGCATGCTTCCCATTGCCCTGGACGCCATGGGAGGAGACAACGCTCCCGGCGCCATCATCGAAGGCGCCCATTTGGCACGAGAGGCAGGAATTCCCGTCCTGCTCGTCGGTCTCCCCGACGTTGTCGGGGAAACCGACTTTCCGTCGATCTCCGCCAGCGAAGTCATTGCGATGGACGCCGAGCCCGGCTCCAGCGTGCGCACCATGAAGGACTCAAGTCTGGTGCGCTCCGCCGAAGCGGTTCGCGACGGTCAGGCAAGCGCCATGGTGAGCGGGGGAAATACCGGTGCGACAATGGCGTCAGCCCTGCTGCGAATGAAGCGCATCAAGGGCGTGTCCCGTCCGGCGATCGCCACAACGTTGCCTGTTCTTGACCGGGACCGGCCAAACATCCTTCTCGATGCTGGCGCCAACTCTGAATGCAACGCCGAGTGGCTCGTGCAATTCGCCCGCATGGGTGCGGTGTATCTGCGGACGCTGCACAATGTCGAGAAGCCCCGCGTTGGTTTGCTCTCCATTGGGGAAGAAGACTCCAAGGGCACGCCTCTGGTGAAGGAAGCCAACAAGCTCCTGGCCGACGCAGAGTGGCAGCATGCCGCAGGTGCGGAGTTCATTGGCAATGTCGAAGGCCGCGACCTGTTGGGCCACGACGTTGATGTCGTCGTTACGGACGGCTTCACCGGGAATGTCGCGCTCAAAGCCCTCGAAGGCACCGCCTCAGCAATTGTTAATGCGTTGCTCCAGGCATTTGACTCATCCGACGATGCGAGAACCGGTTCCGCACTGCTGATGCCTGCGCTCGCTCCGCTCTATGGCCGCCTGAATCCTGACAGCATCGGTGGAGCGGCTCTACTCGGCGTGAATGGTCTTTGCACCATCAGCCACGGCTCATCCTCGGCGAAGGCAATCTTCCACGCACTACAGGTCACACACGATCTCGTGCAGCGAGACATGGTCGGCCAGATCACAGCGGCCATGGCCACGAAGCCTGCTTCCTGAACGACGCTGATCATCTAGAATTTCCTCAGCCAATCATGGGGAAGACGCGTGCCATTTGATCCCGTTGCGTTTGCGGAGCACGAGCAGGTTGTCTTCTGTAACGACCCATCGGTGGGACTGCAGGCGATCATCGCCATTCACAGCACTGCCCTTGGCCCTGCCGCGGGCGGCTGCAGAATGCAGCCCTATGAATCCACAGACGCGGCATTGACCGACGTTCTTCGGCTTTCGCAGGGCATGAGTTTCAAGAACGCGATGGCGGGTCTGGAACTTGGTGGGGCGCAACAGCGGTGCCGTCTGACCAGATCCATGCTCAGAAAGTCGATGTGTTCGCCCCCTGCGCGCTTGGTGGCGGACTCAACAGTGCAACGATTCCGCACATTCAGGCGCCGCTTGTCTGCGGTCTGGCGAACAATCAACTGCATGAGGAGCGTCATGGTGCAGCGTTGCATGCGGCCAGGATCACCTGGGTTCCCGACTATGTCGCCAATGGTGGCGGCATCACCGCCGCCGGCGCCCTGATCTACTCCAGCCCGACCGCCGCGGAGACTGCGGAGCGGATTGATCAGTTGTTCGGAACCGTCACAGGAATCCTGGAGCAGGCTGAGCGCGAGGGGCGCCCTACGTCACAGATTGCGGACGAGCAGGCCCAGGCCAGAATTGCCAACGCCTGAGCTTGCCGACAGGACCGAGTAGATACACCCGAAGAGAGGAAGAAGAGCCATGCCTGCCTATGTGGTTTCCATGATGAACATCAACGATGCCGAGGTGTACCGCCAGTACACCGACCGAACTCCGGCCATTGTCGAGAAGTACGGCGGCAGGTTCCTGACCCGTGGTGAAGACATCACCTGCATCGAGGGCAGGGACTACGACGGCCGCCTTGTGCTACTCGAATTCCCCTCGAAGCAGGCGGTGGAAGAGTGGTTCGCTGACCCGGAGTATCAGGAAGCCATGGAGTTTCGTCATGCGTCGTCGACCATGAATTACCTCCTGCTGCAAGAGGGTGGCGGGAACACGGCCAACCCGGACCCCAAACTCTGATGGCTCAGGCCATCGTGATTCGAGCCTTTGGAGGGCCGGAGGTTCTCGTTGCTGAGGATGTCGAAGTGGCACAGCCCGGTCCCGGTGAAGTCCGCATTCGCCAGACCGCAATCGGCGTTAACTTTCACGACTGCTAAGTCCGCTCCGGGATGTACGACACGCTCGCTCTGCCCGGGATTCCAGGGTGTGAAGCAGTAGGGGTGATCGTCGAGCTGGGATCCGGCGTCGATCATCTGCGGGTTGGCGACCGCATCGGCCTTCGACCTGAGTGATGCCCGAGGTGCGCACGAACAACTCGAAGCCCGCAATCCATCGACGAGGGCGATCATTTTGAAGCCGTAGAGGAGCGAGTGCGCGGGGCTGGTGGTGGCTTGTGTATGCGAGGCGACACTGACCAAATGGTAAGGCACGGTAAGGTGGGCTCCGCAGTTCGCCCGAGCTGCACGCTTCGGTACTGAAGCCAAACTGCTCTACCAAAAGGGGTGACGCGTGCCGGCTGAAACCAATATGAACCACACGCCGCTCGAGCGCGATGACATCGCTCGCATTATCAGGGAACGCCTCGCGGAGATTCTCGAAATTGAACCGGACCAGATCAACGAACCTCAGTCGTTCGCCGACGATCTTGACGCCGACTCTCTGGCGCTCATCGAACTGGTCGAGGCAATAGAGGAAGAGCTCAGCGAGCGCACCGTCGGCTTCCGGATCGAAGACGAAGATCTCGAAGATCTCAAAACCGTCCGGGACGCCATCGACTACGTCTTCGGGAGAGTAGCCAAGCAGCAGTGAAGGTTTCGAATGACCGCCATGACCTTGCCGGTCGGTTGTCGTATTCGTTTCGTGACCAGTCGCTTGTTGACCTTGCCATGTCGCACCGCTCATGGTGTGCCGAAAACCTCGGGGAGCCTTCGAACGAACGTCTCGAATTTCTCGGCGATGCTGTCATCGGCCTGGCCGTGGCCGATTTCGTTTACGAGCAGTTCCCCGACGATCCTGAGGGCCACCTCGCAAAGGTTCGGTCCGCCGTTGTAAGTGCCACTGCACTTGCTGAGGTTGCTCAAGAACTGGATCTCGGCCCAATGCTCAAGTTGGGCAAGGGCGAAGCCGCAAGTGGCGGCGCATCCAAACAGTCCATTCTCGCTGACTGTATGGAAGCTGTCATCGGCGCAGTGTTTCTCGACGGCGGATGGGATGCCGCCCGTGCGTTCGTCCTCGAGTTGTGTGCAAGGCGAGTACGCGAAGCGGCCGAGGGACCCGGCGGGGGAGATTTCAAGACCCGTCTTCAGGAATACAGCGCTGCAATGTTCCGCAGCGCTCCGCGCTACCGGGTTGAGGCCACCGGTCCGGACCATGCGAAGCGTTTCGAAGCAACCGTGCAACTCGATGGCGAGCAGTACGGAAGTGGCGAAGGCGGTTCCAAGAAAGAAGCACAGCAAGGCGCAGCCGCTGCAGCATGGGCGCGCATCAGTGCAGCAGCAAAAGATCACCCACACCTACCGAAAGTTCCCCACGATGATTCAGCTACCTGAGGTCGAGATCATTCGACGAGACCTTGACCGCGACATCCAAACGAAGCGAATCAAGTCCGTTGAGGTGAACTCCACCAAGACCATCAAGCGATCAGGGACGAAGGCGAAGTTCGCTGCCGCTCTTGAAGGCCTCAAGGTCGAGAATGTCACCCGCATTGGAACGTGGATTTTCATAGCGTTCGACAATGAGACCTCCCTGGCAATCCACCTTGGTTCCACTGGTCTGCTTCGCCGAAACGCAAACAAGGACAAGGTTGACCCGAAGACCCTCGTCACCATTGGTTTCACCCAGCACGGACAGCTCCGTCTTGTAGATTCTTCCGGCGAAGCGCAGATGGTGCTCGTCGACGAGGAGACTCTCGAAGAGCGCGTGCCTGAACTGGCCAGCCTGGGAATGGATCCGCTCGCAAACCCCATGTCATGGACAGACTTCGGTCGTCGTATTCTCAACCAGAAGCCGACCATGAAACTCAAGACGCTACTCACCGACGACTCGGTGGTTGTTGGACTGGGTGAGTGCTATTCCGATGAGGTGCTTTTCAGTGCCGGTCTGCGTTACGACCGAAACTCCGACAGCCTGAACACGCAGGAACTGCGACGCTTCTATCGGGGGCTTGTGGAGACCCTGCACGACGCGGTCAAGTATCGCGGAACGTCGCTTGAGAGCGCGCCGTTTGTCGATCCCGCTGGCGAGTCTGGCAGCTACCAGGATCACCTCCAGGTATACGGCAAGCACGGTGCACTCAGCCCGCGCACGCGTCAGCCGTTGGTACGCTCCAAGTTCGCCGGCCGGTGGACCTACTACTGCGAGCAGAGCCAGGTTTGAGTTCTGGCGGCAGTGATCGCCCCGACACTCGCTGGCTCCATCCAGTGTCTCGAAGCCAGGCACTTCGCGGGCAGATTTTTGGACTCTCCCCGAACAGGATCATTATGAACCTGGACCTGGTTCAGTCCCGAGTTGACACCAAATTCCGGGAAATGACCCCAGTTGGACTCAAGGCTGGCTCATATAGGCCGATAGACCCATGTGAGGAAGTCGACACTTGCCTTCGGGGCATCTGATTACCGGACCCGGAACACCTCAAGGGCTGTTCTGATTGCAATCATCGCACTCGTCCAGATTGCCGCCGTCGTTGGGTATCTCGGTTTCAACAGCCGGTTGACGAACGAAAGTGTTCAGAGCCAGATGGTGAACGTGCTCGATATGGCCAGCCGGAACGCAAGCCGGTCCATGGATTCTTTCACCCACAACATCAACCTCGCAGCTCGGACAATGGAAGGGATGGCTGGCGAGTCCACGGAGGGCAATGAACAGGAGATGTTTCACGCTCTCGAATATGTGCCTCAGCTGAGCGGCATGTACCAGGGCAGTGACACAGGCGAGTTCTTCTCCGTCTTTCGCACCGAAGACGGCTATGGCACAATGCACATCACCCCGGCATCAGCGGACACCGCCCGCAAAGTGGCGGTCACGCAACGGTCGCCGTCCTTCGAGCTTCTCGAAAGCAACATCGACCCAGACGACGAGTACGACCCACGCGAGCGCCTCTGGTATACGGAGGCAGAGGCGCAGGGATCGGGCGTGGTGTGGACCGATCTCTACGGCTTCTTCACGTCCATGCAACCAGGCGTCACCCTGGCCTCCAGAATCGAGCGGCCGGGCAAGTCGTGGGTTGTGGGCGTCGATGTGGAGCTGTCAGAAATCGTCAACTTCATGTCCGAGCTGTCCGCCCAAATCGACGGCGAGGTCTTCCTCTACAACGGCGAAGGCACCGTGCTCACGCAGTTCGGCATCATGCGACTCGACCGGACGGGCGAGATCATTCCTGCTGAGGACGGCGCAGCGTTCACCGCCGAACAGGCAGAAGCGTTCAACCGGGTCCAAATGGCCATCGCCGGCCAGGACGGCGATGTGGAGCGCAGCGGCGATGGCAGGGTCGAAGCGATGGACAGCCGCTACGCCGTTGACGGTGTGGGGCACCTGAGTCGCTTCATAGCGACAGACTTTGGTCAGGGCTGGGAGATTGGTCTCGACCTTTCAGAGGCCGACGTTGCAGCACCGGTTCGCGGTCTTCTCAGCAGCCAGCGGGTCCTTGCAATGACGGTGGGCACACTGGCTGGTCTCCTCATGGCGCTTCTCTTCATCCCGGCAACCATGCCTATCAAGCGCCTCGAAATCGACTCCCGCACGGACGAGTTGACCTCGCTGCCAAACCGACGGGCCATCGTGAGGCGGGCGGCGAGCCTTCTCAGGCATGAACAACTGTCCATCGCCACGGTCGACCTGGATCACTTCAAGAACATCAACGACACCTTCGGCCACCCGGTTGGAGACGAAGTCCTTCAGCAGCTCACGGTCCGCCTTGCAAGCGATGGCGTTGAGGTTGGCCGAATGGGTGGTGAAGAGTTTGTCGTGATTCTTCGCTCGGGCACGCTTCGAGGTGACATCGATCAGGCCCGCTGTTTGCGTCGCAGGATTGCGTCCCGGCCGGTAGAGACATCAGAGGGGCCCATCCAGGTCACTGCAAGCATTGGCCTTGCCCGGAGTAGACCTGGCGATTCGTTCCAGACCGTGTGGCGACGCTCAGACCGGGCTCTCATGTCGGCAAAATCAGCGGGTCGCAACCGGGTGGTGACGTGCGCTCACCCAGGAGACGACCGTCTGCCAAACCGTGAGTTCTCCGACGTCCTTCTGCCGGTTGATGAATTGTCTCTCTGAGCGCAGTCGCATCCTCAACGACTCCAAAGAGCTCCGCGACGGCCTTCAGGGCATCAAAAGAAATCCAGAGGGTTATCCACAGGGTCATCCACCCGCGCGGGTCCGAAGCGGCGTTATGGTCGCGCGGTTGTGTATCTGAAAAGCATCACCCTCAAAGGTTTCAAGTCATTCGCTTCGGCTACTGAGCTTGCGTTGGAGCCCGGCGTCACCGTCATCGTGGGGCCCAACGGGAGTGGCAAGTCGAACGTCGTCGATGCCATCGCGTGGGTGCTCGGTGCGCAGTCGCCCAAAGCCGTTCGCTCAACGAAGATGGACGATGTCATCTTCGCCGGCACTGCGAAGCGAGCCGCGCTCGGGCGCGCCGAAGTCTCGCTGACCATCGACAACGGTTCCAAAATTCTGCCCATCGACTTCGAAGAAGTGAAGATCACGCGAACCCTCTTCCGCACCGGGGAGAGCGAGTACGCCATCAATGACGTGGGTTGTCGACTGCTCGATATTCAGGAACTTCTGAGCGACTCCGGGGTGGGTCGCCAGCAGCACGTAATCATTTCTCAGGGCCAGATCGACGCGGTGCTCAATGCCCGTCCAGAAGAACGTCGCGCCATCATCGAAGAGGCGGCGGGCGTGCTCAAGTTTCGCCGTCGCCGTGAGAAGTCCGAACGTCGCCTCAAAGCCACGGAGGCCAACCTCACCCGGCTCCAGGATCTCATTCGCGAAGTTCGCCGTCAGCTGAAGCCGCTGGAGCGCCAGGCTGACGCGGCGCGTCGTCATGGCGACCTGGTGGACGAGCTCACCCAGTTGCGCGTGCACCAGCTTGGTCGCGAAGTGGCCGACCTCAAGGACCGCATTCGTCGGTCCACGGAACTCAAATCCACGCTGCGTGAACGCGAAGGTGAGCTGAAGACGTCACTGCGGGACCTCGATACTCAGGTCATCACTGCCGAGGCGCAGCTCTCCGCAAAGGGCGCTGGCGATGTCAGTGACGTTCTTGTTCGCTGCGAATCCATCCGGGAACGCCTCCGCGGTCTCGACGCGGTGCTCGCCGAACGTCTTCGCGGGCTGGATCGCGAGCGCTCAAGCTCGGTTGACGGTGCGGTGCGATCCACTCTCGAAGCCGAACTGGAACAAGCCACCCGCGAACTCACCGACGTTGAGCATCGCCGAGCCGAACTGAACGAGGAAGAAGAAGCGATCGTCGCCGCGGAGATCGCCATGGAGACCGAGCGGAAGGAATTCTCCACCCAGTGGGGCGACGGTGTGGTTGAGCTCAGCGACGAGACGCCACGCGTTCGCGGTGAGCTGAGCGCACGTAATCAGGCACGCGATCAGGCCATGGGCGAGCGCTCGAAACTCGCCACCATGCTCGAAGAGCGCCGCACCAAAATGCAGGCCTTCGATGTAAAGGCAGACGAGTTACGCGAGACGCTTGGAGGCGCCGAGCAGCGCGAGCTTGATCTTGTCGAACGTCTTGATGCAGCTGCGGAACGACATAAGAACTCTGATGCTGCTCTCGCCGCAATCGTTGCCCAACTCGAAACAGCAATTGTCGATCACCAACGCTGGGCGGCACGAGCCGAGGCGCTGCAGCTGGCTCTCGATGCCACCCGGGCCGACGCCGACGAACTCGCTGCAGTCGAAGGTGTCGTAGGTCCGCTCATCGATCTCGTCGATGTGGACTCAGGGTTCGAGCAGGCTTTCATCGCCGCAGTCGGAAGCGCTGCTGCCGCGGTTGTGATGGCCGACCCTGAGGTGGCCCGCGCTGCGGTGGACACGCTTATGGAAGGTGACGTCAGCGGAGCGATTCTCGCGCTTGGCGCTGCTGAAACCACCGCCGCGTCCGGCTCTCCTATGGCAGTCACCATCGGAGATCCGCTGCGCCGGCACGTGCGCGGCACCCACCCGGGGGTGGACAGTTTGTTGGATCGTCTGGTCGGCGACACGGCATGTTTCAACAGCTGGCCGGAGGCCATCGACGCGGCGCTTGCGCATCCACACATCCCTATCGTCACCGCAGATGGCGGGTCCCTCACCCCGTCCGGCTGGAAGGTGGGAAGCGATCGCGTCGGCGCAACCGGCGCTGCGCTGGAAGAGGCACTTGCCGGCGTGGAGACCGGAGCGGCAGAAGTACTGAGGCTTACACAGGACCGCGACGCGGCCAAAGGTGAGCGCGACGCTGTTGCTGGTGAAGAGAAGCGGCTGCAGGCCGAACTTCGTCAAGCAGATGACCTGACGGTCTCGACCAGTGAGAGTCTGGCAGCGGTGCAGCGAAACACGCGCGATACCAACGTCGAGATGAGCGGCTTCGAGTCACGCATTGAGGAACTCGACGAGCGTCTCGCCAAAGACGATGCCCGGATCGCTGAACTCACGGCCCGTCTCGGCCAGCTCGAAGCTGATGAAGCCCAGCAGCTTGAGCAGGGCCAGATCATGGACACCGAGCGACGCGCGCTCGAAGAGCGTTCCGCCAGTGTCGCCACTCGCCGCAGCGACCTCGACGTCCGGGCCTCGTCGCTCGAAGAGCAGTCGGAGTTCCTGTCTGCCCGGGTGGAGGACACAAAGGGTCGACTCGAACGCCACGTGGCCGCTGAAGAACGCGAAGACTCAAGCACCTGGGGCGTGGACGAACGCATAACGGTTGCCACCAGCCTGCGTGATCATGTGGCGACGCAGCTCGCTTTGGTCAGCGAGTGGCTGGAACGAGTCCGGGCCGAACGTCAGCGCCAGAGCGAAGAAGTGCAGGCGGTGGCTCGCAGCCTCGATGCGCTCCGCAAAAATCGTTCGCAGGCCGAGCGAGAACTGATTGAGGTTCGTGAGAAGTCGTCCCGCTCCGAAATCGACGATGCCGAAATCACCGTCCGACTTGAGGCCGCCGTCGACACCCTGCGGCGTGAGCTTGACACCGAACCTGGCGTCGCGATGCAGACGCCGCCGCCACCATTGCCCGAGGGCGTGAAGCCGGCGGTTCGCCTGCGCGAGCTTGAACGTGAGCTGCGCATCATGGGCCCCATCAATCCGCTTGCCCTCCAGGAGTACGAGGCGTTGTCCGAACGTTTCGAGTTCCTGTCCGCTCAGCTGGAGGACGTCAAAGCCAGCCGGCGTGACCTGTTCAAGGTCATCCGTGCCATCGATGCGGAGATCGTCAACGTATTCACGTCGGCGTTCGCAGACGTGTCGGAGAACTTCACACACCTCTTTTCCACGCTGTTCCCGGGCGGTACCGGACGGCTCAAGCTCACCGACCCCACAAACATGTTGGAGACCGGCCTGGAGGTCGAGGCTCGCCCGTCGGGCAAGAACGTTCGGAAGTTGTCGCTGCTGTCCGGTGGCGAACGGTCACTGACCGCGCTGGCGTTCCTGTTCGCCGTGTTCCGCAGCCGCCCGTCGCCGTTCTACGTCATGGACGAGGTCGAGGCTGCGTTGGATGATGTGAACCTGCACCGCTTCCTTGAGTTGGTAGCCGAGTTCCGCAACGACGCACAGCTGCTGATTGTGAGTCACCAGAAGCGCACAATGGAAGCCGCTGACTGCCTCTACGGCGTCAGTATGAAGCCCGGCGAATCCTCCGTCGTTGTTAGCGAACGTTCCGCCGCCGCCGACCTCGTCGCCTGACAGCCTGCTACTTGACAGCCTTCTCCTTGACCGGGATGTCCTGAGCGCCCGGGCGAAGAAATCGGTTTGAGTCTGTCCGCCAGCTGCAGACCCGCGCCGTCGGTCGTGTCGCCAATGCCGGCGCCAATGGGCTGAGTCCGATTCCAACCAGGATCAACTGAAGAGCGGTCAGGCGTGGCGACTCAGAAGGGCAGGGTCACGCGCCAGGCCATGCCCAGCAGCCACGCGCCAGCGAGCAACACAAGAGCGGACCCCACGAAGGTGCTGGCAACCGATTGCGTTTCTTCCGTGAATCCAACGGCGCTTCCAATGTCGGCGTAGACCTGCTTCAACTCTTCGGTGGAGTCAGCGGCGAAGAACTGGCCACCGCTGCCATCGGCGATGGCCGACAGGGCCACATAGTCCACAGCCACGCTGAGAATCTCGTTCGGGTTCTCTGGCAGAATGATGGTTCCGAACTCGGTGCCGAAGGCGATGGTGGAGATGGGGATGCCTGCCTGGCGAGCGGCTTCCACTGCGGCCGCGTCTTCACGTCCGACGGTGGTCTTTCCGTCCGACATCAACACGATGCGGGCCGGGGGCGTGGCGCCCGTCTCGTCCGGGAGAATGTCCTGGATGGCCTGGAGGCTGGCGAAGATCGCTTCGCCAATGGCGGTTGCCGGTCCGAGTTCAAGATCGGAGATGGCGGCCTTGACCGCGGCGCGATTGGTGGACGGCGGGTTCCTAATGGTGGCGATGCCGTTGAAGCTGACGAGACCGAGGTTGATTTCGGGCGGCACCTGATCAACAAACTCGGCTGCGGCAATTTTGGCTCCGTCGATGCGGCTCGGGGTCACGTCGGTGGCCTGCATCGACAGCGAGGTGTCGATGGCCATGATGACGGTGGCCCGTTCGCTCGCAACGGACACGACCTGCTGCGGATCCGCAAAGGCAACGACGCCGAGCGCCAGACCGAGCAGCCCGAGGATCGGGGGTATGTGGCGTCGCCACGACACCCGATCTGGGGCGATCTTGTCGAGCAGTTCAACGTTCGTGAAACGGATTGCGTAGCTGCGCCGACGGAACTGACTGATCACGTACAGGACGGCGAGAAGGAGAATGCCGAGCAGGAACCACAGTCGTTGCGGGAACGCGAAGGTCACCTCCTGCAGAAACCGGATGGGGTCCCGCCATAGGGAGATGGACAGGTCTTCGCCCTGCTGGGCCAGAACAGACATCATGTGACTCTCGCGTTCGCTTCCTGGCGCTTGCGGCGCCCTGCGATGAACTGCACCACGTCCAGCAACCAGTCTCTATCCGTGCGCAGCACCAGGTGATCGGTACCGGCATTGCGAAACGCCTGGGCGTTCGCTGCGCGCTGGGCGGTTGCGGCCTGCGCATAGTTGCGGCGCAGCTTCTCGGAGGTGGTGACTTCGCGTCGCTTGCCGCTGACGGGGTCGATGACGGCCATGCGGCCAACGGCAGGAAGTTCGAGCTCTCGTGGGTCGATGATTTCAATGGCGAGAGACTCGTGACGCGCTGCGAGGCGGCGCATCTCCAAGGGCCAATCGCTGTCGTCGAGAAAGTCAGAGATGACAACCCGAAGTCCGGGTCGACGATGCGCGCCGCCGAGCCGGGCTATCCCCTGAGCCAGAGGCGTGCGTCCGCTAGCGGAGCGCTCGGACGTATGGACCTTTTCGAGGATGGCCATCATGTGCAACCTGCCCTGGCGAGCAGGCACAGACTCGATGCCCGATGGGCGAAGCAGCTCTGCCCCGAAGCGGTTACCGATGCGAGCGGTGAGAAAGCCAACGGCGGCGGTGGCGGCCAGCGCAAGGTCGCGCTTCTCGCACAACGCAGTGCCGAAGTCCAGGCTGGGGGAGAGGTCGACGGCCACACTGGTCTCGAGCTCGCGGTCGGCGATGGTTTGACGGATGTAGGGATCCTGCATCCGGGCGGTGACATTCCAGTCGATGCGTCGAACGTCGTCGCCGGGCGCATAACGCCGAGTCTCACCGGGGTCCGAGCCGTGTCCCGGAACCAGACCGCGGTAGTCGCCGTGCAGGAGTCCGTCGAGTTTCATGTTGATGCTGAGACCGAGCTTCGTCAGGATCGCATCGGTTGTCTGCTGTCGGTCCAGAAACGGATGCTCCAGCGGCCCCGAAGCGCGTCTGGAGCGTTTGTCCCGGTCTAGGCGCGCCACTTCAGCCTGCTGCCGAGCTGGGATCCTGACGGGCTGTGACCCGTGGAGCCGGCACGGTGGACAAAATGGTTGCGGCCACGTTGTCCGCGGTGACCTCACGCGCAAGCGCCTCGTACGAGAGCACAATGCGGTGTCGGAGTATCTCGGGCGCCACGTCGAAAATGTCCTGCGGTAGCGCGTAGCTGCGTCCCCGCATGTATGCCATGGCGCGCCCTGCGGCCACCAGGCCGAGGCTGGCGCGGGGGCTGGCGCCATAGGAGACGATGGTTGTCAGGTCGTCAAGTCCGAAACTGGCTGGGTCACGGGTGGCCAGAGTGAGGCTCACGGCGTACTCCATGACGTTGCGATCGACGAAGACCTGTTTCACTTCCTGCTGCATGGCGGCGAGGCGTTCGATGTCCAGGACCTGACTGGCTTCAGGCGCGCTCACGCCCATGCGCTGGACGATTTCCACTTCTTCGTTTGGGTTCGGATAGCCAACGAGAATCTTCATAAGGAAGCGGTCTCGTTGCGCTTCGGGCAGGGGGTACACGCCCTCAGACTCGATGGGGTTCTGCGTGGCGAGCACGAGGAACGGGTCAGGCATGGGGAAGGTCTGGCCGCCGACGCTCACCTGCTTCTCTGCCATCGCTTCGAGAAGCGCTGACTGCACCTTGGCTGGCGCCCGGTTGATTTCGTCGGCCAGCACGAAGTTCGCAAGGATCGGGCCGAGTTCAATGTCGAAGGTCTCGGTTGAGGCCCTCCAGATTCGGGTGCCGACGATGTCGGCCGGGAGAAGGTCTGGCGTGAACTGCACGCGAACGAACTTGCCGCCCACTGCGTTGGCAAGGGACTCGACAGCGAGCGTCTTGGCTATTCCCGGGACACCTTCAAGAAGGCAGTGTCCGCCAGCCAGAAGGCAGATCATCATGCGTTCCAACATCCGGGTCTGACCAACGATGACTTTCTTGACCTCGAACAGGGTGGCTTCGACCTCGCTCATCTCGACCTCTTTCATTTCGAGACGCGAAACAGAGGCGACCGGTTCGGCGGGCAGGGCCTGAGACGAGGGCGGGGCTGGTGCAGTGGGCGCCGGGGGCACGTATCCGGAAGCAGCGGCCGAACCTGGCGGCGCGAGCGGAGCAGGAGTTACAGGAGTGACGGCCGTGAACGGGTCGGTCGAAGCAGCGGCACCCGGCGACCCGACGTCGTGCCACGTGGGGACAGGAGGCACTGTGGAGTCCGCTCCGGCTGACACCTCGGCGGTCTCGTCCTTGTTGTTCCGACTCCACCGGGATGAACCCTTGGCCATGTCATTCCCTGTCTCTTGGCTGATGCGCTCAGTCTCTTGGCTGGTGCGCTCACTCACTGTAGGAGCCTGCGCCCGCGGACTGGACGCGCAGCTTTGCCTCTAGTATTTTTTCTGATGCGCGTATTGGTTGTTGATGATGAACAGGAACTGGCTGAGGCCGTGGCACGAGGCCTGCGCCGTGAGGGCTACGCAGTCGACGTGGCGTTCAGCGGCGAAGATGCGTTGACCAAGACGTGGGAGACGCCGTACGACCTCATTTGCCTTGACCTGACGATGCCCGGCATGGACGGGCTCGACGTCTGTCGTGAACTCCGATCGAACCCACCACATGCCGAGTCACCACGAGTGCTGATGTTGACCGCCCGCGGCACGATCGAAGATCGGGTTGCCGGGCTTGACCACGGGGCGGACGACTACCTTCTCAAGCCGTTTGCCTTCCCCGAACTTTCGGCGCGGGTACGCACGCTTCTTCGCCGTGATTCTTCCGCTGCGTCGTCAGAGCTTGTCGTCGGGCAGATCGCCATGGACACCGCCCGACATCGGGTGCGTCGAGGAGATGAAGAGATTGGTCTTACTGCGAAGGAGTTCGCGCTTCTTCGCTACTTCATGACGTTCCCTGATCGGGTCATCTCTCAGGAAGAGTTGCTTGAACACGTGTGGGATGAGAACGCAGACCCGTTCACCAACACGGTGCGAGTGACCGTTGGAACACTGCGACGTAAGCTGACGCCTGCCGACGGCGAATCACCAATCGAGACGGTCATAGGCTCGGGATACCGGCTGATCCAACCAGCCGCAGACACGACAGGCGAAGCGTGACCTCCACAACGCTCCATGAGCGGCGCAAGCCAATGTGGGTGCGCTCCATCCGGGTGCGTCTCACGGTCCTGTACTCCGTCATGTTGTTTGGACTTGCGTCCATCGTGATCGGGTTGATCTACTGGGGTCTGTCACGAAGCCTTGCCGAGACGCAGGTCTTCGACCTCACCCCGGGTGCGATCGTGTTCGACAGTGACCAGTGGCTTCAGGATGAGCTGGATGCGGTGGACCGCTTGAGCCGTGAACGGGCGCTGAGTGCATTGCAGCGTTACTCGTTCGGCGCTCTGGGCCTGCTCTTCGTCAGTAGCCTGGGTGTGGGTTGGTTGGTGGCCGGACGGGTGCTGGCTCCCATCGGCCGCATCACCAGTGTGGCCCGCACCATTTCCAGCACCGACATCTCCCGGCGTATCAACCTGGGCGGCCCTGATGATGAACTCAAACAACTGGCCGACACGTTCGACGACATGTTGTTACGTCTGGATCAGGCCTTCGCCGGGCAGCGTCGCCTCATTCATGAGGCATCCCATGAGCTGCGAAATCCGCTGGCGGTCATCCGTACCAACATTGAGGTGACCTCCTCGGATCCTGAGGCCACGGTGGAGGAATATCAGGAGATGTCAGAGGTGGTCATGCGATCGGCTGATCGCATGATTCGTCTGGTTGATGACCTGCTTGTTTACGCGCGTCAGGACAACGTACCGACGGTGGAAGAGACGGTCGATCTCAGCCAGCTCGTGATTGAAGTGAGCGAAGAGTTCCGCAAACCAGCGGAAAGTCGCGGGCTTGCGATCGCGACGGCCGCCACTCCCGGCCTGTGGGTCATGGGCGATGGTGAAGCGTTGCATCAGGCACTTGGCAACCTGCTCGCAAATGCGCTGCGATTCGCCCCCGCAGACTCCAACATTCGCATTGCTGCGGGTCAGGATGAAGGCTGGGTGTGGCTTGCTGTGGAGGACCAGGGCCCCGGTATTGCGAAGAAGAATATTGAGCGGGTCTTTCAGCGTGGCGTGCAGGTTGACCCGAGCCAACATGCCAAGGGTTCTGGTCTGGGTCTGGCCATCGTGCGCCAGATCGCCGAAGCGCATCGCGGCGAGGTTCGGGTCATCTCCGAGCCCGGCCGCGGGGCGACGTTCGCGATCTGGCTGCCCGCAATGGTCACGTCCGATCCAAAGGTCGACACCATGCAGCTCAGTCTGAAAGAGATCTCCGAAGCGGGCAAGAAATCTCGCAAGAACACCGGCTCAACGCCTCAGGTTCGAGCTGACCAGCCACGACGAGACGTGACTGCGACCGGCCCGGTGCCGGCGGTGCCGGGCCAACAGCGGGTTGGCGGCAGCTGAGCCGACCGACCTGTTCCAGGTGGGAAAAATCGCGTCCAACGGTTGGTGTTGATTTTGGCGGTGAGGAGTTTCAGTGGCTGATTTTGATGCCCCTCCCCCAGCTGGCGGGTCGGTGCTTTGTTTGTGTGTTGGTCAGTGGGTGGGGAAGGTTCTAGGTCAGATCATGGTTGACAAGGAGCGCTCTCACAGAGCCTTCGCGATCCGCCGCCATGGTTCCTGCCGCCACCATCAACAGCGCCCTGAACCAGATCCACAGGGGCGCAGCCTGAGGATCCCTCATGGTGACACGAGACCGCACTGAGGCGATTCGAACAGATCGGGACTGGTCTGATGGCAAACAGCTCAACGTAAGATCTGTGAACATGAAAGTTCTGCGGAGCTGTGTCTTCGGGGCGCTGCTGTTGGTCAGTGCTGGCTGTGCCCCAGCCGCAACATCTGAGCTCACTGGCGGGGTCGAGTTGCCCGCGTCGAGCCAGACTCAAGATTCCACTCAAGATGTCACGCCTGAGGTTGGGCAGCAGGTCGCATCGGAGGTGGCAACGGTTCGACCAGCAGTGACCCCAGATCCAACAGTCGATTTCGCGGGAAGCTTTCTCAGCGTCGGTTGGAAAAGTGTCTGATCTTGAGGACGACGTGCCTATCGAAGAGTTGGCTATCGATTTGAGTCCGCTTGAAGAAGCGTTGGGCTGGGTCGTCGATCCGACGGCCTTGAGCGCTGCGTTCATTCAGGCTGACCTTGACTATGCGGCGTTCGTCACTGATTGCGTAGCGGGCCAGGGATTCGAGGGATTCCGAGAGGGGATTCCACCACAACCAGGGCCGGAGGCATTCGTTGCGGAGTCGGGGGACACAGCATCAATAGCGGAGTTTGGCTTCGGCGTCATCTAGGGCGTTCGTCTGGCTGCGGGGCTCATCGAAGGAACAACAGCGCTCGCCGCAGACACTGTTCAATCTGATTTCAGTGTGGTGTTCGAAGCCCTCGGCGATGACAACGACGCGATCACCAGCTTCCTTGACGCAGTCGACCTGTGTCGGGCCTCGGGTGCGGAGAAGTTTCCCCGCCCGAACGGAGTACCTGAACAGATCGCTGAGGAAATCCGCGAGTTCCGCGAGAGCGCTCGACTGGCCCCTGAGCATCTCGACGTGTGGGAGAACTGGTCATCGTGCATGCGAGATTCGGGATACGAGTTCGCGTCGCGCAGCAGTGTCGTGGAGTCGCTGAACACGACTGCTTCGGTGCTGCTCGATCAGGCAACAAGGTTGAGGCTCGATGCAGCAGACCAGGCCACTGAGGTTTCCTTGCCCGCATCTCTCCTTGACCAGATCGACGATCTGGTGGGCCTTGAGCAGCAGCTTGTGAACGCGGACGTGACCTGCAGCGCAGATCTGGACCTCGACGCAGAACTCATGAGGGTGCAATACGCACAAGAGGAGGCGTTCCTTGCCGAGAACGGCGAGCGTATTGCGCTTGTCATGCTCGAACAGGAGTAGGCAGCCCCGCCGAGTCGTTTGCGGCGACCGTGGGAGAGAGAACCCTCATTAGTTCCATTCGGGCCTGCTAGTTGCTCGTCGCAACTGAAGAGAGTGTCGCTCTAATCGTGGAGGCGTTCCACTGACCGCCTCGTGCAGTAGGTACTCCATCCCTCGTAGGGGTAGCGGTAGTTACGGAGCAGAAACGGCAATGTGATTGCCTCTGGCGTGTTCGGTTACAGATCGCTAGCTTCTGAGCAGGGGTGTACCCATGCCGACCGGACTCTTTTCTTCTGAGCAACGGGCAGCTCTTGAAGCGCTCCCTGAGGACGTTTCAGATGAGGCGAGGGATCGGTTCTTCGCCCTCTCAGATGACGACCGCCGCTTTGTCAGCCGCTTCGGTGATTCAGCAGTTGAAGTTGCTCTGATGCTGGGGTCGTTGCGGATGCTCGGTTTCGTGCCCGTCGATTTGCCGGGATCTGGGCTGTTGGTCGAGTCTGTGGAACGACTCGAGGTGCTTCGGGCGCAAGGGTCGTTTCAGGTCGATCTGTCGGGGCTTTCTCCGAACAGGATCCGTCATCTGGCCCGGCTGGGACGCCGCTCGAGAGCGCAGGCGATTGGTCGGATGCAGCCTTCAAGGCGTCATCAGGTGATCTTGGCAACGCTGGCTGATTTGGTGATCACCACGACCGACACGCTGATCGACCTGTTGGTGATCGGTCTTGCTGAGAGCGAATCGCGTGCTCGGCAATCGTTGGCGAAGAAGACAACAGCTATGGCGACGGCATCGGTTGACAAGGTCAGATTGTTCACCCAGATCGCGGCCATTATTCTCGATCCTGAAGTCCCTGATGACCAGATCCGCCGCCACGTTCATCAGCTGGTGACTCCGGTTGCGTTGAGCGAAGCGGCTGGCGAAGCAGCCGAGATTCTTGAACCAATGGAGGGTGGTCACCTTGGTGTTTGGGAGAGCCGATACGGCTCTCTGCGCCAGTTCGCACCCAAGGTTCTGGCCGCTATCACCTTCGAAGCCAACCCCAGCGACGACACGCTCTTGAAGGCCGTCGAACATCTCCAACACATCAATGAGTCACGCCAACGCGTCCTTGGCATCGACGCCCCAACAACGTCCCTGCTATCGACAACTAGTACGACTGAACTCTCCCACCATCGAGGTAATAGCTGTCCGCTTCCAACGCGCCCACATACTCGCTGAGCCAACGGCCAAACGGGCCGGGATGCAGCTCGGTTTGGAACGGGTAGTCGTCATGGATGAACTCCACGATCCGACCAACCGTGCCACCGAACGCGCCGGTCACATCAAGGCAGAGCAGATCACCGCCGCCGTTTCCCGCGAACGGCAGCAGCCCCGGATGCCACCACTCCGGACCGAACTCCTCTGACCCCTCGCCCTCGTAGAGACCGGTCATCGTTTCAATTTCCGACATCATGTCGCCAGCGCCTAGCCACCAGTACCCAGCGGGGAAAAGCGTGACGCCAGCCGCCATCGACTGGCCATCCGCCACCCGATACGTGGCGCGGCAATCCTGGGGGAGCGGAACGCCAATGGCGTCTTCCAACGCCGCAAGCTGTTCGGCCGAGGCTGGTTGGGCCAGCATCAGTTCCTCGTCATCTTCCTTCTGCGTTTCAAGCCAGGTGACCAACCGCGAGACCACTGAGGGCAAGTCTGTTGTGCTCATGCACGCGATGCTAGCCTGATGGACGCCGGGCCAAGATCAAGCGTCGCGACTTCGCGCCAATAGCCAAAACAGCACATAACACCCGCTCAGAATCACTATCTGTGACATAGGAGTGACGCCCAGTTTGGCCCCAGTGCAGTGTTCGATAATCACGGAGCCCCGAAGCCCTCAGCCAACACAGAACTGGCTATATCGAGCGGTCTCCTCAGGATGCGGATGGCGGAGGGACCACGGTCTTTTGCGTGGATCGACCCCTTTGAGAACGCCTGAGCGCTCGAGAATCAGCTTTGAGTGGGGTAATCGTGCCCTGAAACTGGGTCGACTCGGCGTCGACGGGTCGTGGAGTTGCGGCAGACCGAACTCCCGATCGCTCTACTTATCGTCAGCAGGAATCTGCAGGTCGCCGCCTGGCTTGGGACTGTCGCTTTGTGTGTGTATCCGGGGTGATCGTGGTTATTGGTTGGCAGCGGCCAGGCGGTCGCTGTAGTGGA